>Ga0102590_1000875_pt1 | contig 54909 bp, 46 predicted proteins | sample AraplaMF_Col_mMF_FD_76859 | JGI IMG/M metagenome (GOLD analysis project Ga0102590, IMG submission 76859) | Arabidopsis root microbial communities from the University of North Carolina, USA - plate scrape MF_Col_mMF | ecosystem: Host-associated > Plants > Roots > Endosphere | place: USA...
CTGCTGGTGATCTGGACCGACACCATCGCGCTGATGGGCGGCATGGTCTCGGCCAAGGTGGAACTGAATCTGTCGCCGCAGTACTTCCTGTTGAAGCTCCCGGAAGCCGTGCCGCTGGCGAATTACCTGATCGGCATCGGCAAGGGCGTGGTGTTCGGCATGCTGATTGCACTGGTGTCCTGCCACTTTGGCCTGCGCATCAAGCCAAATACCGAGAGCCTCGGACGCGGCACCACCACCTCGGTGGTCACCGCGATTACCGCCGTGATTCTTGCCGATGCGGTGTTTGCGATTGTGTTTAGCGGCGTAGGATTCTCATTATGAGTGAATACGAAGGCACCTGCGGCCCCGGCACCGGCGAACTGACGCTCGACGGCAGCGTGCCGGTGGTCGAGATCACCGGCCTTTGGACCAAGTACGGCCGCACCGTGGTGCATCAGGATCTGAACCTGGAAATCGAACAGGGCGAGATCATGTCCATCGTCGGCGGCTCGGGCACCGGCAAGACCACGCTGCTGCGCCAGATGCTGGGTCTTGAACGGCCGGCACGCGGCTGCGTGCGCGTGTTCGGCGAGGATATCAGCGAGATCGATTCCGACCGGCTGCAGGAACTGCGCAATCACTGGGGCATGCTGTTCCAGCAGGGCGCGCTGTATTCGGCGCTGACGGTGTTCGAGAACATCGCCCAGCCGATGCGCGAGCTGCATGTGCTGCCGGAAGACCTGGTGCATGATGCCGTGCTGCTGAAAATGAATATGGTGGGCCTCGGCCCGGAACACGCCAACAAAATGCCGTCCGACCTGTCGGGCGGCATGGTCAAGCGGGTGGCGCTGGCGCGCGCCCTGGCGCTGGAGCCCAAGCTGCTGTTCCTCGACGAGCCGACCGCCGGCCTCGATCCCGACTTGTCGGAAGCCTTTGTGGCGCTGATTAAGTCGCTGCATCGTGAACTTGGTTTAACGGTGGTGATGGTGACGCACGATCTGGATACGCTGTTCGCCCTGTCCACCCGCATCGCCGTGCTGGCGGAAAAACACGTGATTGCGCTTGGGCCGCTGCAAGATCTGCTGAAAGTCGACCACCCGTTCATCAAGGAGTTCTTCCTTGGCGACCGTGGCCGCCGCGCGCTGGAAGCGCTGGAAGAAAAAACATCAACGGAGCCCTGATGGAAAACCGATCCCACGCCCTGACTACCGGCTTCTTCACGATCACGCTGCTGATCGCGGCCATCCTGTATGGCCTCTGGTTCAACCGCGACCGCGTGGAGCGCGTGCCGTACGTGATCGCCACCGCGCAAGCCATTCCCGGCCTGAATCCGCAGGCGCCGGTCCGCTACCGCGGGCTGGAAGTGGGCCGCGTTGGCGGCGTCGCTTTCGACCCCAAGGTGGCCGGACAGATTCTGGTCACGCTCAACATCAACACCGATGCGCCGATCACCACCACCACCTTTGCCTCGCTGGGCTACCAGGGCGTGACCGGCATCGCCTTCATCGCGCTCGATGACGACAAGGTCGGCTCGCCGCTGCTGCCGTCCAGCGCCGACCGCCCGGCACGCATTCCATTGCGCCAGGGCTTGTTCGACCAGATCGAAAAACGCGGCAAGGAGATCCTGACCCAGACCGAGGAAGTCACGCGCCGCCTGAACACGCTGCTCAGCCCCGACAATCAGAAGGTCATCCTCGGCGCCTTCGCCGATGTCAGCGAGACGGCGCAGAAGTACCGCGAGCTGCCGGAGAAGCTGCAGCCGACCATTGACAAGCTGCCGGCGCTGGCCGAGCAAACGCAGAAGACGCTCAACTCAGTGAATGCACTGGCGACCGACGTCAACAAGCTGACCGCCGGCCTGCAAGCCAAGGGCGGACCGATCGACCGCATCACCACCACGGTGGAGCGCATCGGCAGCTCGGTGGATGCGGTGGCCGGCGGCGTGGAACTGGACACGCTGCCGCAAGTGAATTCGCTGTCGGACGACACCCGCGCCTCCATGCGCGCGCTGCGCAAGACCATGAACAAGATTAACGACCGTCCGCAAAGCCTGATCTTCGGCGCGCCCGGCACGCCGCCCGGCCCCGGTGAAGAAGGCTTTACCGCGCCTGCCAAATAAGGACTCCGAGATGACGACCCAGACCATCCGCAATACCTTCGCCATCCTCGTCATGGCGGCAACGCTGGGCGCCTGCGCCAGCAAGGGCCAGTCGACCGCGCAGTACGATTTCGGTCCGCTGCCGGCTGCTGCTGCCGCGACGCCGGCCGGCATCCGCATAGGCGCCATCATCGTCGCCGACGTGAGCGGCCCGGCGGCGCTGGACACGGAGCGCATGCACTACCGCCTGCTGTATGCCGATGCGCGCCAGTCGCGTCCTTATGCCTACAACCAGTGGGTCAGCACGCCGGCGCAACTGCTCACCCAGCGCATCAAGGCGCATATCGGCCAGGCCGGCGCGCAGGTGCTGTCCACCACCGATGCCGCCGCCAGCGCCACCGTGCTGCGCATGGAGGTGGTGGACTTTGCGCAGAACTTCGATAGCGCCACCAGCAGCAATGGCGTGCTGGTATTGCGCGCTTCGGTGTTCCGCAACCACCGGCTGGTGGACCAGAAGACCTTCAGCCGCAGCGCGCCGGCCGGCAGCGCCGATGCCGCCGGCGGCGCGCGCGCCCTGGCCGACGCCAGCGATGCCGTGGCCGCCGACCTGATCGCCTGGCTGGCGGCGCTGCCGCCGTCCCAATGACGGAAACCACGCCGCCCCCGCTGCCCGCCCCGGCGCCCGCCGCCGGCGAGCAGCATGACGCAGCAGCAGCGGCCCGGGCGCCCGCTGGCGCCCCCGTCCAGGCTGACGCCGCGCCCACGCCAGCACCGGCCGAATCCTCCGCCGCGCCGGGCGCGCCCGCGAAGGCAGACCTGCCGCCACTGGCGCCGGTCAGCAAGACCTCGCCCATCACGCGGGCGGCGCTGCTGGCCTATCTGTGCCTGATCGTCTACGCCAGCTGGTTCCCGTTCTCCGGCTGGCACAACCAGGGCTTGTCGCCGCTGATCTTCCTGGAAACGACCAGCATGCCGCGCTACTGGACCAAGTTTGACGCCATCATCAACGTCATCGGCTATATCCCGCTCGGCACGCTGATCGCCTACGCGCTGTACCCGCGCATCAAGGGCATCTGGGCGCTGCTGATTGCCTCGGCCGCTGGCCTGCTGGTGTCCGGCACCATGGAAGCCGTGCAGACTTACCTGCCCAGTCGGGTCTCCTCCAACCTCGACTTCTACACCAACGCCATCGGCTGCGCCTTCGGCGGCCTGATCGGCGTATTCACCGTTCGCCGCCTGCTCGACCAGAGCCAGCTGCAGCGCCTGCGCCAGGCCTGGTTCGCGCCGCATGCCAGCCAGGGGCTGGTGCTGATGGCGCTGTGGCCGCTGTCGCAAATTTATCCGCAAAACTTCCTGTACGGCCTGGGCCAGCTGCTGCCCATCCTGTCCGACTGGCTGTCGCAGCTGCTGGACATGGAAATCGACCTGGCCAGCTTCGTCCGCCCCGACGTCGACCTGACGGTGGAGCAATACTGGCTGTCCGAAACCATCATCACCGCCTGCGGCATGGTGGGCGCCGGCCTGACCTTGCTGTGCCTGCTGCGCAAGCCGTCGCCACGTGGGCTGCTGGTCGGCAGCATGATCGCCGCGTCCATCGTCGTCAAGGCGCTGGCGTCGGCGCTGCTGTTCTCGCCCGAGAATGCCTTCGTCTGGGTCACGCCCGGCGCCGAGGGCGGCTTCCTGATCGGCGCCATCATGCTGGCCGGCCTGGCTTACGCCCCGCATGTGGCACAGCGCAGGCTGGCCGTCACCACCCTGTTGCTGGGTCTGGTCATCATCAACACCACCCCGGCCAACCCCTACTTCGTGGCCACGTTGCAAACCTGGGTGCAAGGGAAATTCCTGAATTTCAACGGCGCGGCCCAGTTCCTGTCGCTGCTGTGGCCATTCTTCGCGGTGTGGTTCCTGTGGCTGCCGTCCCACAAGCTGAACGCCGCCAAGGTATCATAGCGGCTACGACTTTAAAGAGGCACGGCCATGAGCGATACCCCCTACTTCAAGCACCACGTCTTCTTCTGCATGAACAAGCGTGACGACGGCCGCAACAGCTGCGGCGACCATGGCGCCGAAACCGCGCAAAAACACGCCAAGAAGCGTTGCAAGGAACTCAACCTGAACGGCGCCGGCAAGGTCCGCATCAACCAGGCCGGCTGCCTCGACCGCTGCGACGAAGGCCCGGTGATGGTGGTCTATCCGGAAGGCACCTGGTACACCTATGTGGATACCAGCGACATCGACGAAATCATCGACAGCCACCTGGTCAATGGCAAGGTGGTCGACCGTCTGAAAATCTGAGGCATATGAACAAGAGCGAAAAATTTACCCTGGCCGGCGGCGCCGGCCAAATGGAAGGCGTCATCGATTATCCGCAGAACGACGCGGCGCCGCGCGGCGTGGCGCTGGTGGCGCACCCGCATCCGCTGTACGGCGGCACCATGGACAACAAGGTGGCCGTGACCCTGATGCGCACCTTCGTCAGCCTCGGCTACGTGGTGGCGCGGATTAACTTCCGCGGCGTCGGCAAGTCCGAGGGCGCGCACGACCACGGCAAGGGCGAGACCGACGACATGGCCATCCTGCACGCCTGGATGAGCGAAAAATTCCCCGGCCTGCCGGTGGCGCTGTCGGGCTTCTCCTTCGGCACCTATGTGCAGACCCATCTGGCGCAGCGTCTGGCCGCCGCCGGCACGCCGGCCGAGCGCCTGGTGCTGGTGGGCGCGGCCGCCAAGAAATGGGAAATGGCCGGCATCCCGGCCGACACCATCCTGATCCACGGCGAAAACGACGACACTATCCCGCTGGGCGACGTGCTGGACTGGCTGCGCCCGCAGGACATCCCGGTCATCGTCATCCCCGGCGCCGATCACTTCTTCCACCGCAAGCTCGGCCACATCAAGAGCTGGGTGATGCAGCTGTGGGGCCGCAGCGGCTTAGACGAGGCTGAAACGGACACCGCAAGCGCCGACTAAAGCCCTATAATTCTTACGCTTTTAACTTTGACACCGAATCACATGAAGAAAATTATCGCGGCACTGGCCACCAGTGTGATGTTGATGACCTCGGCCGTGGCGCAGACGCTGCCGGCCCCGACCATCGCAGCCAAATCCTGGCTGCTGCTGGACGCCACCAGCGGCCAGATCATCGCCTCGCAGGATCCGAACGCCCGCATCGAGCCGGCCTCGCTGACCAAGATCATGACCGCCTACGTCACCTTCGGCGCGCTGCGCGACAAGAAGATCGCGCTGGGCCAGATGGTCAACGTCTCCACCAAGGCGTGGAAAGTGGACTCGTCCAGCTCGAAGATGTTCATCGACCCGGCCACGCCGGTCAGCATCAACGACCTGCTGTACGGCCTGATGGTGCAGTCGGGTAACGACGCGGCGGTGGCGCTGGCCGAAGCCGTCGCCGGCGACGAGTCCGCCTTCGTGGTGATGATGAACAAGGAAGCCCAGCGCCTGGGCCTGACCTCGACCCACTTCGCCAACCCGCACGGCCTGCCGTCGCCGGAAAACTATTCGACCGCGCAAGACCTGTCGGTGCTGGCGCAGCACGTGATCAAGGACTTCCCGGAGTTCTACAAGATCGATTCGGTGAAGAGCTTCACCTACAACAAGATCACCCAGCAGAACCGCAACCGCCTGCTGTGGCTGGATCCGACCGTGGACGGCATGAAGACCGGCCACACCGAAGCGGCCGGCTTCTGCATGATCGCCTCGGCCCACCGTCCCAACGGCAGCGGCGAGCGCCGCCTGATCTCGGTGGTGCTGGGCACCTCGTCGGATCAGGTGCGCACCCAGGAAAGCCAGAAGCTGCTGAACTGGGGCTTCCAGAACTTCGACACGGTCAAGCTGTACTCCAAGGGCCAGGCGATCGCCACGCCGGAAATCTGGAAAGGTTCCAAGAGCAACGTGAAGATCGGCTTTGCCCAGGATGTGATGGTGACCGTGCCGAAGGGCGTGGCCGCCAAGATGAAGCCGGCGCTGGAACGCAAGGATCCGCTGGTGGCGCCGTTGGCCGAGAACAGCCGCGTCGGCACCCTGAAGATGGTGGTGGACGGCAAGCCGATGCTGGAACTGCCGGTGGTGGCGCTGGAAACCGTGGAACAAGCCTCCATCTTCGGCCGCGCCTGGGATTCGATCCGCCTCTGGCTGAAATAAACCCCGCAGGCACCGGGGTCTGCCCCCATCCGGGGCCAGGCCCCGGTGCGGCACGCCGTGCGGGCCTTACTCGGCGCCGGTTTGCTGCAGCGATTCCTGCGCCCACTCGAAGGCGGCCTGCCCCACTTGCGGCAGGCTGTCGACATCCACCTCCAGCGTCGCGGCAATCGCCAGCGCGCGATCAACCTTGTTGCGCTCCAGTAGCAGCACCATGGTCAGGTAGGGGCCGTAGGCACCCTCCGTCCCCAGCAGCACATCGCGTATTTCGTCCGACAACTTCATCTGGTCGACCAGCTTGGCCATCGGCACGCCCAGCAGCACATCGAACAGCGACAGCAAGCCCACCAGGAACAATTCATCGCGCTTGGCCTGCGGCAGCTTGCTGCACGTCTCCAGGAAGCGCGCGCGCGTCAGCGCCACTTCCAGCAGCGATTCGTCGCGCTCGCGGGTCGCGCCGGCGCCCAGGCGGAACATCGACACCGTCAGGCCGCGATACAGCTGGTTGCGGCCCAGCACCAGGAACGCCTGTTGCAGGCTGGTGACCTTGGTGGTCTGGCCGCTGCCCGGCGCGTTGGCCCATTGCAGCACCTGATAGGTCATGCCCGGATCGCGCTTGGCCACCTCGATCATGGCCGGCAGTTCGGCATCGGTGCGCAGCAGGTTGAGCAACTCGATCGAGGTCATGCGGCTTTGATCGATCTTGGCTTCCGGATCCACCTTGTCGGTGGTGGTCAGGAAATGGCCCATGAAATAATTGGCGCCCCACGAGGCGCACATGCGCTGCTCGTCCCAGGAGCCGACGCCATCGACGATCAGCTTGAGCTCGGGATAGCGCAGGCGCAGCTGCTTGGACAGGGTCTGGAAATCGGCCAGCGTGTGGTCATTCAGCCCCAGCAGCAGGAAGTCGCACACGGCAGGCAGCTGCGCGTCCTCGGCCTCCAGCGTCACGCCGCGCAGGGCGACCTTGCAGCCGGTGGCGCGCAGCGTCGCGATCAGGGAAGCGATCTGTTCCGCCGGCAAGCCGGCGCCCTGGCGATCCAGCAGGAACACGGTCTGCGGCGCCACCAGCGGGGCATGCAGCCCGGCGGCCACCGCGTCCGGCGTGATCTGGACCAGCGCCAGCCGCTTCTGGGCAAACTCGGCCAGGTTGGCGCCGGCCAGCGCGGCAAGCATCGCCGGCTCCGGCAGCGGCGCGCTGAAACGGTAGCCGCTCAGGCTGTAGCGTTCATCGACGATTTCCGCGCGGCACACGATGGCCTCTGGCTCCACGGCGGCAGCGGGCGACGCCGGGGGCGCGGAAGCGCTGCCAGCGGACGGCGCGCTGACGGGCTTGGCCTCAGGTTCCGGCTTCGATTTCAGAAACGATAAAAATCCCACTGCTTCCTCCCTTCGGTCTGGCATACGTATCGATCATACTATAATTCCTGCCTCACATTTGCCTAGGAAAGCACGCCCATGACCGACCTGACCTGCCCTTCCCTCGTGACCAGCCAAGGCGGCCTGCAACTGTCGCGCATTGTGGCCGGCATGTGGCGCATGAATGAATGGAATCTGTCGCCGCAACAACACGTTGAGTGGATCGAACAGGCGCTGGCCATGGGTGTGACCAGCTTTGACCACGCCGACATCTATGGCGGCTATGGCGTGGAAGCCACTTTCGGCGCCGCGCTGGCCTTGCAGTCCGCGCTGCGCGACAAGATGCAGCTCATCAGCAAATGCGGCATCAAGCTGGTATCGCCGGCGCGCCCGGAACACACCATCCAGCACTATGACACCAGCGCCAGCCACATCATCGCCTCGGCCGAGAACTCGCTGCGCCAGCTCGGCACCGACCACCTCGACCTGCTGCTGATCCACCGTCCGGACCCGCTGATGAATTTTGACGAGATCGCCGGCGCGTTCGAACGCCTGCGCCAGGATGGCAAGGTGCGCCACTTTGGCGTATCCAATTTCACTCGCCATCAATTTGAAAGCCTGAACCGCCGCATCGCGCTGGCCACCAACCAGGTGGAATTCTCGCCGCTGCACGTGGCGCCCATGTTCGATGAAACCTTCGACGGTCTGCAAGACTTGGGCGTGGCGCCGATGATCTGGTCGCCGCTGGCCGGCGGCCGCCTGTTCAGCAGCGACGACCACGCCGGCGTGCGCGTGCGCGCGGCGATCCAGAAAGTGGCCGATGAACTGCAGCGTCCGTTCGGCAGCGTGGTGTTTGCGTGGATTATGCAGCTGCCGAGCCGCCCGCTGCCGTTGACCGGCTCGGGCCGCATCGAAGCGGTGAGGGAAGCGGTGCAGGCGACGCAGTTCAGCCTGAGCCGCACGCAGTGGTTTGACATCCTGCGCGCGGCGCGCGGCCACGAAGTCGCCTAATCAGTCGTCGTGGTAGACGACCGGCGGGGCGATGCCGCTCCAGCCGGTCTTCCAGGCGGCGTTCAGCGCCAGCGTGAGCACGATGTAGCAGGCAAAGAACAGCACGAAGTACACCGCCTGCAGCCACGCCAGCAAGCCCAGATTGATCAGCAAGACCACCAGCGCGGTGCGGCTTTTCTTTTGCTTGGAGCTCGGGAAGCGCACGGTGGACACCATCAGCGTGCCCACCACGAACAACAGCAGCACGATCAGGCCGCCCTGCAGCGCCGAGGCGGCCGGGTCCGGCCAGGCCACCACCACCGACGCCACGCAGGCCGCGCCCGCCGTGATCGGCATGCCGACGAAATAGCGCGGATCGGTGCGCCCCACATTCACATTGAAGCGTGCCAGCCGCAGCGCGCCGCAGGCCACGAAGAAGAAGCTGGCCATGCCGCCCAGGCGCAGCAGCGTCGGATAATCTGCGCCCAGCTGCTGGAAGCCCCAGCAATACAACAGCAAGCCCGGGGCGCAGCCGAAATTCATCACATCCGCGATCGAGTCCAGCTGCATGCCAAAGTCGGACTGGGTGTTGGTGGCGCGCGCCACCATGCCGTCCAGCGCGTCGAACACCCCGGCCAGCACCAGCAGCACGGCGGCCAGGCGGTAATCGCGGGCCAGGCCAAGCATGGCATTGTCGACCGAAATGACGATGCTGCCGAAACCGCAGGCTATCGACATCAGGGTGACCATGCTGGGCAAGGCAAACTTGGCGCGCTGCATGCGCGGGTGATGTAATGGCTTCAAAACGTGTGCGATCCTAAAGAAACGGCAAGCTTACCATGTGTAACGGATGCGGCGGTTTTGAAATCCGGCATAGAATCACGCTATGACACAGGAGCTCAACATGAAAAAATGGCGCCTCGCGCCGGCAGCGCTGCTGGTCGCCGCCTTGCTGACCGCCTGCGGCGGCGGCGGCACGGCCGTCAGCGGCCCCACCACGACCACGCCGCCCGTAACGCAGGAGCCGGGCGCGCCCGCGCTTACCGGCAATACCGCCACCGATGGCTATAACTGGTTCAATTACCGGCGCGCGCAGCTGGGCCTGTCCACCCTCACCCGCAACAGTCTGCTGGACGCGGCGGCGCAGGCCCATTCGGACTACCAGCAACTGAATCGCAGCATCACCCATACCGAGACGCCGGGCCAGCCCGGCTTTACCGGCGTGGCGCTGACCGACCGTCTGAACGCGGCCGGCTACAAGCTGGCCGGCAGCTACTACGCGGCCGGCGAGGTGATTTCCGCCACCACCAGCGGTTCCGGCTTCTACCAGGCCGAGGAGCTGATCACCGCCATCTACCACCGCTTTGTAATCTTCGAGCCGGTGTTCCGCGACATCGGCGCCGGCGCCGCCACCACGCCGGGCAGCTACACCTATTTCACCGCCGACTTTGCGGTGGTGAACAGTACGGCCGGGCTGGGGCGGGGCCAGATTGTCACCTATCCGTTCAACAACCAGGCTAATGTGCCGGCCAATTTTTTCAGCGACAATGAATCGCCCGATCCGGTGCCGGGCCAGAACGAGGTCGGCTATCCGATCAGCGTGCATGCCGACAAGATCAACACGGTGACGGTGCAGAGCTTCACCGTGGCGCCGCGCGGCGGCACGGCGCTGGCCACGCGCCTGCTGAGCGAGGCCACCGGCACCCCTGAGGCCAGCAGCGCCGCCGCCATCGTGCCGCTGGCGCCGCTCAGGAGCGCCACCACCTACGACGTCAGCTTCAGCGGCACGGTGGGCGGCGTGGCGGTCACGCGCAACTGGTCGTTCACCACCAAATAAAACGCCAGATGTTGCATCAATTTAACTATGCCTTCCGGCCGGGTCTGCTATCGTAGTGCTTATGATGACTGCAACCAGCACATCCGCTCCCGCCGGGGGCCACATCCTGCAAGTGGAAACCGGCTTGCAGCAGCTGATGGGCGACCGCGACCTTTATCTGCAAATCCTGCGCCGCTTCCGCCAGCGTTATCCGGACAGCGGCTGCGAGGCGCGCAAGGCGCTGTCCGGCGGCGAGCCGGGTCATGCGCAGCGCATCGTCCATACGCTCAAGGGCGCGGCCGGGATGATAGGCGCGCAGCAAGTGTATCTGCTGGCCGCGCAGCTGGAACCGCAGTGCGCGGGACCGGCCGCCAGCTGGTCGGCGCCGCTGGCGCAGCTGGAAACCGCGCTGCGCAGCCTGATCGCGCAAATCGACCAGGTACTGGACAGCGATCCGCAACAGTTGCTGGCGGTGCCGGCGCCCCCGTCGGCGGCCAACCACCTGCCGGAAACCCGCATGCTGCTACTGCATCTGGTGCGCTTGCTGGATGAAGGAGATGGCGCGGCGATCGATGTGCTGGAGCAATCGGCCACGGTGCTGGCGGCGAGCCTGGGAGTGGAAGTATTTCAGGAAGTGACGGAAGCCGCGCACCAGTTCGACTTTGAAGCGGCGCTGGCGACCTTGCGGGCAGCCATGAGCTAGCGGGTATATTCCTTCTCTTCGTCAAACGCGTCGGCGCATTCCTTGTCGCAGAAACGACGCACATTATCGAGCGGTTTTTCACAATACCAGCAGGCGCCCTTGGGCGGCAGCATGTGGCGCGCACGCACTGGCGGCGCAGGCTTGGCGACCACCGCCGGCGGCGGCATGCCGGCCCCGTCCTCCGGGACACTCTCTTGTATCGGTTCCACGATCCACTCCTTTCCAGGCCAGGCTCAGGTCAGTTGCAAGATTACTTCAGCGGAATTGCGGCAAGCATGAGAATTCTCAAGGGTTGCCCGAAACGGCACAGCCATTTGCTGCGAACAATAATAGCAGGATAAATGCGAGGGCCGCTGAGGCAAAAGACGGGGAAATATTTTTCAATGAAAAAGCGGGAAGCGATAGTGCGGCAAGGCGCGCGCCTGCCCTTATAATCGGCACACGATTATTATTCCTTTCAGGAAATCACGCATGCCAGAACTCGCTCCCCTACCGTCTCCGCTGTCCGCGCGCGTGCTCGGCCTGGCCCAGCTGGGCCTGATCGTCATCGATGCCGACATGCACATCGTCATGTGGAACCAGTGGATGGCCAGCCGTTCCGGCAAGTCGGCGCACCGCGTGCTGGGCCAGGACTTGTTCGACCTGTACGGCGAACTGCGCGGCCAGCGGCTGGAGCAGGCCGTGCTGAGCGCGCTGCAAAGCAATCTGCCGCAAACGCTGTCGCCGTCGCTGAATCCCTCGCCGTTCCCGCTCTACCCGGCCGGCAGCTGGGGCGGCGAGCGGGTTGAACAAGCGGTGTCGGTGACCCCGTTCAACGAAGGCAAGGAGCGCTACTGCCTGATCGAGGTGAGCGACATCAGCGCCATCGTCGGCCGCGAGCGCCAGCTGCGCAGCCAGGCCGAGGCGCTGCGCGCGCAATCGTACGTGGATGGCCTGACCGGCATCGCCAACCGCCGCCACTTCGACGTGGCGATGGACCGCGAACTGCGGCGCGCCATGCGCAACGAAGGTACGCTGTCGCTGCTGCTGATGGACATCGACTCCTTCAAGGCCTACAACGACCACTTCGGCCACCAGCAGGGCGATGCCTGCCTGACCCTGGTGGCGGAAGCCTTCGCCTCCATGCTGCAGCGCCCGGCCGACCTGGCTGCGCGCTACGGCGGCGAGGAATTTGCCGCCGTGCTGCCGGACACCAGCGCCGAACAGGCGGCGCAGCACGCCGAAGCCATCCGCGCCAAGATCGCCTCGCTCAACATCAACCACGCGCCGGCGGCCACGCGGCCGCACGTTACCATGAGCATCGGCGTGGCCACCTTCGACAAACAGCACCTGAACGACGTGGCCGCCATGCTGGCCGCCGCCGACAGCTGCCTGTACGCCGCCAAGAAAGCCGGGCGCGACTGCGTCATCGTGTACCGCCCGCAAGCCGACGCCGCCTGACTTGGCAGGCAATAAAAACTATCAATTTACCAACTATCGCGCACTTCTGGGTTATGATGCCGGGATGTAATATTCAGTACAGGACAGCACATGATAGTTGGCATCGACCTTGGCACCACCAATAGCCTCATTGCCGTATGGGAGAACGGCGCCGCCCGCCTGATTCCCAACAGTCTCGGCGAAGTGCTGACGCCGTCCTGCGTCAGCGTCGATGACGATGGCAGCATCCTGGTCGGCCGCGCCGCGCGCGAGCGGCTGCAAACCCATCCCCTGCTCAGCACCGCCGCCTTCAAGCGCCACATGGGCAGCGACCGCCAGATCCAGCTCGGCACGCGCAGCTTCCGGCCGGAGGAATTGTCGGCACTGATCCTGCGCTCGCTAAAAGACGATGCCGAGGCGGCATTGGGCCAACCGGTGACCGAGGCCATCATCACCGTGCCGGCCTACTTCTCCGATGCGCAGCGCAAGGCCACACGCGCCGCCGGCCAACTGGCCGGCCTGAAAGTCGACCGCCTGCTGAACGAACCGACCGCCGCCGCGCTGGCCTACGGCATCCACCTGCGCGACAGCGAAACCAAATTCCTCGTGTTCGACCTGGGCGGCGGCACCTTCGACGTCTCGGTGCTGGATCTGTTCGACAACGTGATGGAAGTGCGGGCCTCGGCCGGCGACAACTTCCTGGGCGGCGAAGACTTCGTGGCCTGCATCGTCGAGCGCTTCTTTGAGCACAACAAGCTGTCCACCGCCTTCAAGAACGATGCGCGCTTCATGCAGCGCCTGCATGCGCAGGTGGAGCTGGCCAAGCGCGCGCTGAGCGAATCGTCCAGCACCACCATCCGCCTCAGCGACAACGGCGCCGACTACAGCATGGCGCTGGACGAGGCGTCGTTCGAGAAATTCTGCGCGCCGTTGCTGTCGCGCCTGCGCGATCCGGTCGACCGCGCGCTGCGCGACGCGCAGCTGCCCAGCACCGAACTGGACAACATCGTGCTAGCCGGCGGCGCCTCGCGCATGCCGATGGTGCGGCGCATGGTGGCGCGCATGTTCGGCCGCTTCCCGTCGTGCGACATCAACCCGGACGAGGTGGTGGCGCTGGGCGCGGCCGTGCAGGCCGGCCTGAAAGCGCGCGATGCCGCGCTCGATGAAGTGGTGATGACCGATGTGTCGCCCTACTCGCTGGGCGTGGACACCTCGGTGCGGCTTAGTCAGGACGCCTATTCGCATGGCCACTTCGATCCCATCATCGAGCGCAACAGCGTGGTGCCGATCAGCCGCGTGAAACGCTACTTCCCCTTGCAGGCCAGCCAGCGCCAGATCGTGCTGAACGTGTACCAGGGCGAAGCGCGCATGGCGGCCGACAACGTCAGGCTGGGCCAGTTGCAACTGAGCCTGCCGAACGGACCGGTGGAAGAGGCCGGCGTCGACGTGCGCTTCACCTACGACGTCAACGGCCTGCTGCAAGTGGAGGCCACCATCGTCAAGACCCAGCAGACCACCACGCTGCTCATCGAAGGCAACCCGGGCATGCTGAGCGAACAGGAAATCGCGCAGCGCTTTGCCGATCTGTCGGCGCTGAAAATCCATCCGCGCGACCAGATGGAAAACCGCACCCTGCTGGCGCGCGCGGAGCGCCTGTACCAGCAACTGCGCGGCGACTTGCGCGAGCACCTGGGCCATCAGATCATCCGCTTCGAGCAGGCGCTGGAAACGCAGGACCGGAAACAGTTCGGCCCGGCCGCCGAAGGCTTCGGCCGGCTGCTGGATGAGCTGGAGCACCAGAGCTTCCTGCCTGACTACACCAGCTGAGCACCATGCGCGATACCCTGCCATTTCTGCTGCGCCTGGGGCTGGACAGCGATACCGATGCACGCAGCATCCGCCGCGCCTACGCGCGCGAACTCAAGCTGATCGATCAGGAGCAGGACGCGGCCGGCTTTCAGGAACTGCGCGATGCGTATGACAGCGCGCTGCAATGGGCGGCCTGGCGCGACCGCCAGGCGCAGCAGGCCGCGGCGGACGCGATGCCGACGGCGACGGCCGCTGCAGCGCCTGCGCCAGCACCTGAGCCAGCCGCAGCGCCGGCCGTGCCCAACTACGGCATGCCACGCACGCCAGTCACGCTGGGTGCGGCGCCCGAGCCGCCGGCGCCGGTGCCGCCGCCGCTGCCGCACGACGATCCGGCCCAGCTGGCCGCCGCCGTGTTCGCGGAATTCCGCGCCGCCACCGCTGCCATGCTGCAACAACAGCACGTCCAGCACCCGCCGCAATGGCAAGCGGCGCTGCAACACAGCCTGGACGACGAGCGCCTGCTCAACATCACCGCCCGCATCTACTTCGAAGCGCACATTGCGCAGCTGCTGGCTGGCGGCTGGCAGCCGGGAAATGAAGTCCTGTTCGTGGTCGCCGGCAAGCTGTTCCATTGGAACGAAGACCGGCGCCGTCTGCAACAGCTGGGCCGGGCCGGCGCGCTGATCGACAAAGCCATCGACGAGCGCACCATCTTCGACCGCCTGCCGGAATCCGAACTGATGATCCACCGCGCCGCCATCGTCCTGCTGCGCAAGAGCGATACGCCCTCCGACTACCAGCTGCGCTCCGACATGCCCTACGTGGAAAAACTGATGGCCTACTTCCCGGTGTGGATGGCCATGATGGTCGACCTGAACGTGGTGCAGCAATGGCGGGGGCGCGCCGCGGCGCTGCCGCCGCCGAAAAAATCCTGGCTGCCGAAAATCAACCTTGGCATTTCGCCGCGCATGGGCTGGATATTGTTCGTGGTCGTGCTGCAGCTGGCGCGGATGATTTTCAACCATGTCGACACGCCGGCCGGCTTCACGCCGCCCAACGCCGCGCCGTACCTGGCCACGCCGGAATTCAAGCCGCTGCCGGGATACCTCCACCAGCAAATCAGCGCCAGAATACCGGTGTTCCCGCTGAAGCTGGGGCGCGGCGAGCATCAGGCCGAATTCAACGTGATACTGGACGAACAAGGTAACATCTACCAGCAAATGATGTACCGGACCTCGGACAGCATCAGTTATGATGAGGCCGCATCAAAAGCGCTGCGCGCGTCCCAGCCCTTCCCGCCGGAAACACCGCGCAAATTCCAAGTGACATTTACCGTACCGACAGGGTCATCGCAATGAAACTACGCCATCTCGTCCTCAGCCTGGCCGCCGTGCTGGCGGCGCCCCTCGCCTTCTCCGCGCCTGGCGCGTGCAGCGGCAAGGCGCCGTCCGGCGAACTGACCGCCACCCGCATCGCCGCCGCCAACAGCACGCGCAGCGAGCCTGGCCTGTACGAAGGCCCGGTGTGGATCAAGGATGCGCTGTACCTCTCCGACTTCACGTTCGGGCCGGGCTTCCCGTCGCGCATCCTCAAGCTCGATGCCGAGGGCAAGGTCAGCACCGTGATCGACGACAGCGGCAGTAACGGCCTGGCGACCGATGGCAAAGGCAACCTGATCGCCGGCACCCACAAATACAAATCGGTATCGCGCTACACGCTGGACGGCAAGCGCAGCGAAGTGGTGGGCCAGTTCAACGGCAACGTCTTCAACTCGCCCAACGACCTGGCGCTGGCTGCGGACGGCACCCTGTACTTCAGCGATCCCGACTTCCAGCGCGATGCGGCGCCGGGCGGCCAGGACAAGACCCGCGTGTACCGCGTGGCGACCGATGGCAAAGTGACGGTGGTGGACGACACGCTGAAAAATCCGAACGGCGTGTCGCTGTCGCCGAAAGGCGACGTACTGTATGTGAACGGCATGGTGGGCGATCGCGGCGTGCTGCGCGCGTACCCCATCCTGAACGGCGTGCCGCAACAGGGCAAAACGCTGGTGGACAAGCTGGGCATCCCGGACGGCATGGCGGTCGACTGCCATGGCAACATCTACGTCAGCGAACACACCGACAAACGCCTGCGCGTCTTCACGCCGGCCGGCAAACAGATCGCCACAATCAAGGTGGATGCCAACGTGACCAACGCCGCGTTTGGCGGCGCCGACGGCAAAACGCTCTACATCACCGGCGCCGGCGCCCTGTGGCAACTCAAACTCGACGTCACCGGCTCACCGTACTAAACCCAAACCCGGGGTCAGTTCTTGCAATCCAACACGAGCTCTGCCGTAGTAGCTACTACGGCAGAGCTCGTGTTGGATTGCAAGAACTGACCCCGGGTTTTATTTGCCGATGCAGAAGCGGCTGAAGATGACACCCAGCAGGTCGTCGGAGGAGAAGGCGCCGGTGATGCTCGATAGCTGCACTTGCGCGAGACGCAGTTCTTCGGCGAACAAATCAAGCGATTGATCGTTTTGGGCGGCGTGTTCGCCGGCCCGCGCCAGGTGGGCGGCGGCGTTCTTTAATGCGATCAGGTGGCGTTCGCGCGCCAGGTACAGCGATTCGCCGGTCTGCTGCCAGCCGGCGATGCGCAGCAGTTCCTGCCTCAGCAGGTCGATGCCGATGTGCTCGTGCGCCGACAGGTAGATGTGCGTGGCATCTTCCATCTGGTCCACCGCCGGCTTGTGGCCCGACAAATCAATCTTGTTCCAGATGCGCAGCACCGGCACGCCTTGCGGGAAGGCGGCGGTGATGCTTTCGTCCGAGCGCGATGGCCCATGGTCGGCATCCAGCAGGTGCAGGATGACGTCGGCCTTGCCCACTTCGTTCCACGTACGCTCGATGCCGATGCGCTCGACCACGTCGGTCGCCTCTTCCGGCCCGCGAATGCCGGCGGTATCGATGATGTTGAGCGGGATGCCTTCGATCTGGATGGTCTCGGTCACTTTGTCGCGCGTGGTGCCGGCGATCGGCGTGACAATGGCCACGTCGTTGCCCGCCAACGCATTCAGCAGCGAGGATTTGCCGACGTTCGGCTGGCCCACCAGCACCACGTTCAAACCTTCGCGCAGCAAGGCGCCTTGCGCCGCCTGTTTGAAGACTTGCTCTAAAGCGTCAACGATGCCTTTCAGCTGGCCGCGCGCGTCGGATTTTTCCAGGAAGTCGATCTCTTCTTCCGGGAAGTCCAGCGTCGCTTCCACCAGCATGCGCAGGTTGGTGACGCTGTCCACCAGCTTGTTCACGGTTTTCGAGAACGCGCCCGACAGCGATTGCGAGGCCGATTTGGCCGCCGCTTCGGTGGAGGCGTCGATCAGGTCGGCCACCGCCTCGGCTTGCGCCAGGTCGAGCTTGTCGTTGAGGTAGGCGCGGCGCGTGAATTCGCCTGGCTCGGCCAGCCGCAGGCCGCTCTCGGCGCCCGCTTCCAGCACCCGCGCCAGCAGCATTTGCAGCACGATGGGGCCGCCATGGCCTTGCAGTTCCAGCACGTCTTCCCCGGTGTACGAGTGCGGTCCCTTGAACCAGATGGCGATGCCCTGGTCGATCACGCTGCCATCCGCCTGCTTGAATGGGATGTAGGTGGCGTGGCGTGGCTGCAGTGCGGTATCGCCGAACAGTTCGGCGATCAGCGGTTTCAGATTTTTGCCGGAGGCGCGCACGACGCCGATGCCGCCGCGTCCGGGTGCAGTGGCGATGGCGGCGATAGAGGAAGAGTCGATATTCATAGCTCGTATTGTATTCAATAAAAAAGCCCGCGATCAACGCGGGCTTTTTAGCAACAGCCTTTAGCGTTAAGCCTTGGCAGGCTCTACCGCTCCAAACTTTTTCGAGATCACGTACTGCTGACCAATCGACAGCACGTTGTTCACCACCCAGTACAGCACCAGGCCGGACGGGAAGAAGAAGAACATCACCGAGAACATCAGCGGCATGAACAGCATCATCTTGGCCTGCATCGGATCGGCCGGCGCCGGATTCAGCTTGGTGGTGATGTACATCGAGATCGCGTACAGCACCGGCAGAATCGCATACGGATCATGCTGCGCCAGGTCGGTAATCCAGCCGATCCATGGCGCGCCGCGGATTTCCACCGCCGACTGCAGCACGTAGTACAGGGCGATGAACACCGGCATCTGCACCAGGATCGGCAGGCAGCCGCCCAGCGGGTTGATCTTTTCCTGCTTATACAGTTCCATGGTGGCCTGGTTCATCTTGGCCGGGTCGCCTTTGTAGCGCTCGCGGATGGCCTGCATCTTCGGCGTCACCAGCTTGACCTTGGCCATGCTGCGGTAGCCAGCGGCCGACAGCGGGAAGAACAGCAGTTTGATCAGGATGGTGAAGGCGATAATCGTCCAGCCCCAGTTGCCCAGCACCGCGTGGATGTGCTCGATCACCCAGAACATCGGCTTGGCGATCACCGCCAGCCAGCCGTAATCGCGCACCAGCACCAGGCCCGGCGTGACCGGCTCCAGCAGCGAGTTCACTTGCGGACCCGAGAACAGGCGCGCGTCATTGCTCACGGTCGCGCCCGGCGCGATCGAACCCAGTGGCTGCTTGACGCTGATGCCGTAGACGTTGTTATCGATCTTCTCGGTGACGATGTCGTGCATCAGCTTAGGCTGCGGAATGAAGGCCGAAACGAAGAAGTGCTGCGAAATCGCGATCCAGCCATTGTCGGCCTTGGTGGCGTGGTCTTGCAGCATCGGCTTGCCGGTCTTGGCGGCTTCCTGCGCTTCTTTTTCCAGCGTTTCGAACTTCAGCTTCTCGTAGTGCTTCTCTTCGGTGTACAGGGTAGGACCGGTGTAGCTGCTGTTGAAGAAGGAATCGCCGGCCGGCTTGTTGCCGTCGTGCGCCAGCTGCAGGTACAGGGTTGGCGACACTGGCGCGGCGCCGGTGTTGGTCACGTCATGACGCACGTCGACCACGTAGTCGCCGCGCTTGAAGGTGAAGGTCTTGGTCAGCTTGACGCCGCCCGCTTCCGATTCCAGCACCAGTTGCACCTGGTTGGCGTCGTTCAGCATGCGCGGGCCAGGCTTGGCTACGAAGCCGGTGGTGTGGTTAGGCAGGCCAGGCGCGCCGATCAGGCCGGTGCGGCCCAGATAGGTCTTGCCGGTGCCGGCATCGACGTCGAACAGCACCACGTTCTTGCTGTTGTCGCCAGGCTCGCACCACTTGAACAGGCCGAAGCAGCCGCCGAACCAGCCCGGGTGGCTGTTTTCCTTGTACTTCAACAGTTCCAGGCGGCGGATCACGCCGCCCTGGGTATCGATGTCGGCGCGGATCACGTCGGTGGTGATGGTGATGCGCTCGGCCTTGAACGGCACGGCATCGGCGGCGCCCGCTCCTGGCACGGCGGCGGCGGCGGTGGCTGCTGCGGCAGCGGCCGGCGCATCGGATTTCTTCGCCTCAGGCGCCTTGGCCGTCTGCGCCGGCGGCGGCGCAAACATCGATGGATGGCCGTTGGAGATCTGCCAGTTGTTCCACAGAACAAACAGCGACACCGCAAACACGATCCACAAGATGGTACGTTTATTGATATCCATTATTTCAATCAGGAGTGGTTGCAACCGCAAGCGGTCGTAGAGGAATTCGATTTGCCTTTGGGGGGCGGCACCGGGTCATGCCCGCCCGCGTTCCACGGATGGCAGCGGCACACGCGCTTGACCGCCAGCAGGCTGCCGCGCGCGGCGCCGTGCACCTGCAGCGCTTCCAGCGCATAGTTCGAGCAGCTTGGATGAAAGCGGCAGCTCGGCGTCATCATCGGGCTGATGGCCAGTTGATAAAAGCGCAGCAGGAAGCGGAGCACGGTTTTCATGGCGACCCAGATGGAGGCGGCGGCAAAGGAGGCAAGGCCGGCTTGCCGGACAATTTGGCTTGCGCCGCGAACAGACGTGCCAATTCCACCCGCAAGGCCGCTTTCAGCTTTGCAGAGGTGGCAGGTCCATCCTTGCTGTTGACCGGCCTGGCCAGACGCACCACGCAATCGATGGCGGGCAGGCCGGTGACGCGGAACAGTTCGCGGGTAACGCGCTTGATCGTGTTGCGGGTGACGGCACGCGGCGCAAAGCGCTTGGCCACCACGACGCCCAGCCGCGCATGCGGCAGTTGGTTCAGACGGGTGTACAGCACGAAGTGCGCGCTTTTTTGGCTGGGGCGCAAACGAAAAACGGATGAAAATTCATCCGTTTTAACGATACGCCGAGCGCGCGCGAAGTCGTGTGAACCTTCGCCTGTCGAGCCGCTGTTGATGCAGCTGTCCACGCGATCAGCTAACAAGCGGCTAGCTTATACAGCCAGACGCTTGCGGCCTTTGGCGCGGCGTGCGTTCAGCACTTGACGGCCACCACGGGTAGCCATACGTGCGCGGAAGCCGTGGGTACGCTTACGGCGTACAACGGAAGGTTGGTAAGTACGTTTCATGTTGGTCTCGCTTAAAGCAGAAAAAAATGCAAAATCGGGTCAGACGGCCCGTCAGTTTTTGGTGCCAATGACACTTCGCGCACCCATGCCAACGCTATCCGGCACAAGCTGGGTCCATCTCATCGCCCGCTAAATCCTCGCTACTCCATATTGATATCCATGTGAAGAAACAAGGAATACGGGCGGGGAACCCTGAATTATCAGCATTTCGGCCCTGCTTGTCAACAACTGGCTGGCCCCGCCGGCCGGCCCGGCCATGCCGGCGGGGCGAAAAAATACTGTTGTGCCTGTGGATAACTGTAGCGAGCGAGAGTAGAATAGCGCGTTACGTGTGAAAAACTTCAAAGTTGCCCACACCCTTATACAAGCAAGAACACAGATAGTCGATTCATGGAAAATTTCTGGCAGACCTGCTCCGCCCAGCTGGAGCTGGAGCTGACGCCGCAACAATTTAGCGCCTGGATTAAGCCGCTGATCCCCCTCGATTACGAGGCGGGCAAGCTGCGCGTGGCCGCGCCCAACCGCTTCAAGCTGGATTGGGTAAAGACCCAGTTCGCCAGCCGCATCACGGCGCTGGCCTGCCAGTACTGGGAGCAGCCGACCGAGGTGCAGTTCGTGCTCGACCCGCGCCTGTCGGCGCCGAAAAAGGCCGCGACCACCGCGCCGGTGCCGGACATCAATGGCGGCGCGCCCAGCAACAACGCCCGCATGGCCATGGCCGACCCGGTGCCGTCCGTGCCCGAATTGCCGGCCTCGGCCCCGCCGCGCCGCGAGCAAAGCCGCATCAACACCGACCTGACCTTCGACAGCTTCGTCACCGGTAAGGCCAACCAGCTGGCGCGCGCCGCCGCGATTCAGGTGGCGAATAATCCGGGCGTGTCGTACAACCCGCTGTTCTTCTACGGCGGCGTCGGCCTCGGCAAGACCCACTTGATCCACGCCATCGGCAACCAGGTGATGGCCGACCAGCCGGGCGCCAAGATCCGCTACATCCACGCCGAGCAGTACGTGCGCGACGTGGTGACAGCCTACCAGCGCAAGGGCTTCGACGACTTCAAGCATTACTACCACTCGCTGGACATGCTGCTGATCGACGATATTCAATTCTTCGGCGGCAAAAGCCGCACGCAGGAAGAATTCTTCTATGCGTTTGAAGCGCTGATCGCGGCCAAGAAGCAGATCATCATCACTTCGGATACCTATCCGAAGGAAATCACCGGCATGGACGACCGCCTGATCTCGCGCTTCGACTCCGGCCTGACGGTGGCCATCGAGCCGCCGGAGCTGGAAATGCGGGTGGCGATTCTGCTCAAGAAAGCCAAGCAGGAAGGCGTGACCTTCTCGGACGACGTCGCCTTCTTCGTGGCCAAGCACCTGCGTTCCAACGTGCGCGAGCTGGAAGGCGCGCTGCGCAAGATCCTGGCCTACTCGCGCTTCCACGGCAAAGACATCACCATCGACATCGTGAAGGAAGCGCTGAAGGATTTGCTGTCGGTGCAGAACCGCCAGATCAGCGTGGAAAACATCCAGAAAACCGTGGCCGACTTCTTCAACATCAAGGTCGCGGACATGTATTCCAAGCGCCGGCCGGCCAACATCGCCCGCCCGCGGCAGATCGCCATGTACCTGGCCAAGGAACTGACGCAAAAGTCGCTGCCGGAAATCGGCGAGCTGTTCGGTGGACGCGACCACACCACGGTGCTGCACGCGGTGCGCAAGATCGCCCTGGACCGCACCAAGAACCCGGAATGCAACCACGAATTGCACGTATTGGAGCAAACCTTGAAAGGCTAAGCCACCACCGTCGCACCGGCGCAGGCCGGTGTCCAATGATTAGGCACCGGCCTGCGCCGGTGCGACGGCGCGGAGACGCTAGCGGCTGGACCATTTTGCCTTTATGATTCTGGCAAACCTGTCCGGCTGCTCACAAGGCAAAAAAGTACTGACACATCGTTAAATTTTACTGAGGATATTCTATGCAATTGGTCAAAACCACCCGAGATACGCTACTCCGGCCACTGCAGATCGTGAGCGGTATTGTCGAGCGTCGGCACACTATGCCGATTCTGGCCAATATCCTCATCCGCAAAGAGGGCGAGAGCGTATCCTTCCTGTCGACCGACACGGAAGTCCAGATCACCACCAACGCCGAGATCGGCTCCGGTCCGGAAGTGACCGGCACCACCGTGGCCGCGCGCAAGCTGCTGGACATCCTGCGCGCCCTGCCGGAATCGGGCGACGTCTCGATCACCCTGCAAAACAAGCGGCTGGCGGTGCAATCGGGTAAATCGCGCTTCGCGCTGCAAACCCTGGCGGCCGAGGAATTCCCGACCGTGCAGCAAGCCGACAGCTACAGCGCCTCCGTCACCCTGCCGCAGAAAACCCTCAAGCACCTGTTCAACATGGTGCACTTCTCGATGGCGCAGCAAGACATCCGCTACTACCTGAACGGCCTGCTGCTGGTCCTGGACGGCAACAACGTGATCGCCGTGGCCACCGACGGCCACCGCCTGGCGTTCTGCCAGGTGGAGACGGAGCAATCGTTCGCGCGCCAGGAAGTCATCATCCCGCGCAAGACCATCATCGAACTGCAACGCCTGCTGGAAGAGAACGACGAGACCGTCCAGCTGGACATCGCCGCCAACCAGGTCAAGCTGACCTTTGCCGACATCGAACTGATCTCGAAACTGGTGGAAGGCAAGTTCCCGGACTACACCCGCGTGATCCCGAAGGGCTACAAGAACGAATTCACCATCGGCCGCGATGAACTGCTGCGTTCGCTGCAACGCGCGGCCATCATGACCAGCGACAAATTCAAGGGCGTGCGCTGCATCATCACCCCGGGCAGCATGAAGATCAGCTCCACCAACGCCGACCAGGAAGAGGCGGTGGAAGAACTGGAAATCGACTACGGCGGCGACAGCGTCGACATCGGCTTCAACGTCACCTACCTGCTGGACGTGCTGAACAACCTGAAATGCGACCAGGTCAACGTCGCGCTGGGCGACTCCAACTCGTCGGCGCTGATCTCCATCCCGGACAATGTCGACTTCAAATACGTCGTCATGCCGATGCGCATTTAAGCCCGTCGCCCCGGCGCAGGCCGGGGCCCAATGAAAAGCATGCTCCACATGGATTGGATCCCGGCCTGCGCCGGGATGACGCCCCCAGTAAGCAATACACGTTATAACGATTGAGAAAGCAGCACATGTCCGCAGAGAACGCAGCACCAGTACCAAAAAGCGAAGAATACGGCGCCTCCTCGATCCAGATCCTCGAAGGTCTGGAAGCAGTCCGCAAACGTCCCGGCATGTACATCGGCGACACCTCGGACGGCACCGGCCTGCACCACCTGGTGTTTGAAGTGCTGGACAACTCGATCGACGAAGCACTGGCCGGCTACTGCTCCGAGATCCACGTCACCATCCACTCGGACAACTCGATCTCGATCACCGACAACGGCCGCGGCATCCCGGTCGGCCTGAAGATGGACGACAAGCACGAGCCGAAACGCTCGGCGGCCGAAATCGTGCTGACCGAACTGCACGCCGGCGGCAAGTTCGACCAGAACGCCTACAAAGTCTCGGGCGGCCTGCACGGCGTGGGCGTCTCGTGCGTGAACGCCCTGTCCAAACTGCTGCGCGTGACCATCCGCCGCGACGGCAAAGTCCACCAGATGGAATTCCAGCGCGGCGTGGCGCAAAACCGTGAAATTGAAATGGTCGACGGCGTGGCCGTCTCGCCGATCAAAGTCATCGGCGAAACCGACAAGCGCGGCACCGACGTCCACTTCTGGGCCGACGAAGAAATCTTCACCCACGTCGAATTCCACTACGAAATCCTGGCCAAGCGCATCCGCGAGCTGTCCTTCCTGAACAACGGCGTCAACATCAAGCTGACCGACCAGCGCACCGGCAAGGAAGAAATCTTCGCGTTTGAAGGCGGCACCCGCGGCTTCGTCGAATACATCAACAAAGCCAAGACCGTGCTGCACCCGACCGTGTTCCAGGCCACCGGCGAGCGCCAGTCGGACCAGAACACCACCATCAGCGTGGACGTCTCCATGCAATGGAACGACGCCTACAACGAACAGGTGCTGTGCTTCACCAACAACATCCCGCAGCGCGACGGCGGCACCCACCTGACCGGCCTGCGCGCCGCTATGACCCGCGTCATCAACAAATACATCGAAGAGAACGACTTCGCCAAGAAAGCCAAGGTCGAAGTCTCCGGCGACGACATGCGCGAAGGCCTGACCTGCGTGCTGTCGGTAAAAGTGCCGGAGCCGAAATTCTCCTCGCAGACCAAGGACAAGCTGGTGTCGTCCGAAGTGCGCGGCCCGGTCGAAGAGATCGTCGCCAAGACCCTGTCCGACTACCTGATGGAAAAGCCGAACGACGCCAAGATCATCTGCGGCAAGATCGTCGAAGCGGCGCGCGCGCGCGAAGCGGCCCGCAAGGCGCGCGACCTGACCCGCCGCAAAGGCGTGATGGACGGCCTGGGCCTGTCCTCCAAACTGGCCGACTGCCAGGAACGCGACCCGGCGCTGTGCGAACTGTACATCGTCGAGGGTGACTCCGCAGGCGGCTCGGCCAAGCAAGGCCGCGACCGCAAATTCCAGGCCATCCTGCCATTGCGCGGTAAAGTGCTTAACGTGGAAAAGGCGCGCTTCGAAAAAATGCTGTCGTCGGAACAGATCACCACCCTGATCGCCACGCTGGGCACCTCCATCGGCCCGGACGAATTCAACGTCGAAAAGCTGCGCTACCACCGCATCATCATCATGACCGACGCGGACGTCGACGGCGCCCACATCCGCACCCTGCTGCTGACCCTGTTCTACCGCCAGATGCCTGAGCTGGTGGAACGCGGCCACGTCTACATCGCCCAGCCGCCGCTGTACAAAGTGAAAGCCGGCCGCGACGAGCGCTACCTGAAGGACGACGCGGAAGAAGCCGGCTACATGATGAATGTGGCCCTGAACACCGCCGTACTGACGCCGCGCGAAGGCGCCGAGCCGATCATGGGCGAAGCGCTGGGCGAACTGGTACGCCAGTTCAACCTGGCCAACGTCATCATGACCCGCCTGACGCGCGTGATCGACCGCGCCGCGCTGACCGCCATCATGACTGGCGTCACGCTGGACCTGAGCACCCAGGAAGCCACCGAAGCCTCGGCGCGCGCGCTGGAAGCCAACATCAACGACATCGCCGTCAAAGTCACGGTGCGTTCGGACGAGCTGAATGAAAAACACCAGCTGCACATCGCGCGTATGCACCACGGTAACGTGAAAGTCAGCTCGATCGATGCCGACTTTGTGGAAAGCGCCGACTACCGCGTGCTGGCCGAAGCCGCCACCACCTTCACCGGCCTGATCGGCCCGGGCGCCTTCGTCCGCCGCGGCGAAGGCGAGCGCACCAAGGAATCGGCCGTGACCGACTTCCACCAAGCGATGCAATGGCTGCGCGACGAATCGGAACGCGTGGTCTCGAAACAGCGCTACAAAGGTCTGGGCGAGATGAACCCGGAACAGCTGTGGGAAACCACCATGGACCCAACCGTGCGCCGCCTGCTGAAGGTGCAGATCGAAGACGCGATTGCCGCCGACCAGATCTTCACTACGCTGATGGGTGATGATGTGGAGCCGCGCAGGGCGTTTATTGAGACCAATGCGCTGCGGGCGGGGAATATCGACGTTTAAGTCATGTAAATTGTAGGATCTCAAAATAATTGAAATAAATCTCAATATTTGAAATGATGGCGGCCCTAGGTAAGGGCCGCTTTTAATTCGAGGTTATTGGTGGAGGTCAGGTCAAAATGCAGAACCGATCCCTTTTTGCCACCGAAAGCTCTGTCTCGCCATTTTCCTATGAGGCAAGTATCGGGAAAATTGAGCCCTACCAGGTCTCCCAACTGCGCTCACTCCTCGCGAAGGCCCGTTGGTGGTCTGCTGCGGATCGGTGAAGCGCACAAGCGGCTTGAGCGCACCGGATGCGTTGTAGTCGCACGCTCCAGCTTTGCATTACCTCGCACCTTGCCGCTGCCGCCGCGCATATAGAACCATTGCCATGCCGCCGCTGGCCATGGCCACCACGCGGTGCATCACCTCCAGCGGAATCTGCGCCGCATCCGCCGCGCGGATGAACTGCTCCGATATGGCCGCCAGCGCGTCGCGCCGTTGAGCGCAAGCGACAGCCCCAAAAAAGCGCTCACTGACGACTGTCAATGGTCGCTCAAAATATAAAGTACTGCTGAAAGGTTATTCCGTCGTCAAGAGAGGTTCGCGTGCCGCCTCATCCTCAAGCCACAGCTCCCATTGTGTGAGATAGAAGCCTGACTGGTCGAAGTCGCTCAACTCGCCAGTTGCGATGTTCGCCATTCCAAACTCGCCACCATTAACCGGGAACACGAAGAAAGTTTCCTCACCGTCTATCGCTACGAACAGAGCTTTGTCTTTAGGCGGCTTGGTACTGATTGAGCTGCGGCCTCTGCTCGGCAGAGTAACAACAACAGGATCGGTCAAAACGATATGTGAAAAATGCAAGAGATTTTCAAGCTGACCAGCATTTGGGCCTTCCAGTAGCAATAAACCCTGCGAGCCCTCAACCGTCGCCACCGTTAACGCTAAAGTCGGCACATCATCCTTAAATACAAACGCCAACTCGCCTGAGTGCATCTTCTCTGTTTCTACTCGCTTGAATGAGGATTTCACCTTCATAATAAGAGTCTTTCACGTGGTTGCAATAGCCATAAGGTAAGCGCACGACACCTCACTGTCAAATTAGCATAAAAAAGCCCGCAATAGCAGGCTTTCTTGACGAGACTCGCTACAGGTGCGAATACTGCTTCTTGCCTTTTGGCTTCTTCGTAGTCATTGTATCGGTCATGGACAAGCCCTCTCGGTATTGTTTCATAACCCCGGCTTCACACTAAAAGATTCTGACAGGCTCACACCAATTCACGTCAATCTGGAGTTACGTCTTTTTGCAAGCGGAGAAGTACCGGCAAAATTTTCCGCGCGATACTCATCGGAATCGTCTGCCAAACGTAAAAAATTGCGCCTGCAAAAAACAAGAACGCAATGCAAGCCAGATAGAAACGCTCGATACTTGCCATACCACTTGCAGTTAGAGCGACGAATAACGCTAAGCCAGCCATACCTAGAAACACTAGACCGAATACACGATTAAGAACGCTTTCGACCGCGTCAAAAGTAGATATCTTAACTACTAGATCCGCTTTTTCTCGCTTAATGTACTTCCAAGCTCGAGAAATTTGAAACTCTTGCAATTCCCCTTCCGACTTTCGAACCAATTCCCGAACTCGTTCGCGAGTAAACTTATCTGCCGGAATGCGAGTCGTCTTACGATACACTACATAGTTCATCTGCTCTATCAGGGCTTCTTTTGTAGGCGCATCCAATTCTGGATTAGCAAGCATCTTCTTAACGTACTCCTCCTGCTTAGTTCTGTGCCACTCCCATAATTCAATCAACCCTTTTATTTTAGGCCCCAGGATCAAAGCCATTAACGCAGATGCTAAGCCGAGTACGGTCTTGATATTTTCAGCATTGAATAACTCTCCCACATTACCTCCGAAAAGTGGATTTGGCGCCAATCCTGAGCAGCGCCTTTGCAAAGGATAGATTGTAAAAAAGCACTTGCCTGAGGCCATTCAAGAATTTCTAGGTCAGCTTGCACTTCACGATATGTTGCCTTCTAAATAGACAACTCTTTCCCTCAGGATGGCTTACGACTTCCCGTTTAGAAGAAATTAGGCTGTGCGCGGTACCTGTATTGGAAGCTGCCAGCTTAATGAACCACAAAGCTTGTCGTCACCATTCAGCCCCTCTGCCCCCGTCCAGTCTTCGACAGCTCTAAAGATATTGGTTTGTTCCCATATGCTTGGGTATATTGTCCGAATGATAAGTCGAAGGAAACGATTTGGCTCCAGCGGTCGTTGCACTGGCAGTCTAAATTCTTCGCGCCCGAGATGCATATGGGTTGTTGAATGATTGTCAGCTACCTGGGAAGGAGCGTAGTCAATGCGCATAGGTGCTTGCAGATTTAGGAGCTCGGTAGGAGATGATAGGATCAATTCAGAAAGTGGAAACTCTTGGATTTCTTCAGGCTTAAAAGAGACGGGGCAAGGATACCAAACCAATCGGCTTTGACGCACTTCCGATGAACTTTCATGTATATCGTAGCTGACCTGAATGAGCGAGCCATCAGTCAGCTTAAATTGATAGTGGCGCCCATTCAAAAACTGCAAATATTCACGAACATTGGAAAGAGATAAATCCACAAGTTCCGGCCGTACGCCATTGGTTGCCCAAGTAACTCGACGTACTCCCCGATCATAAGTCTTTTCCACAACACTCGGATTCCAGTCGTCCAGGAGATCTGCTTCGAGAAGTCGCTTTTTCATTACTTCAAGTGCAGCTTGGACATCTTTTGTGCTGGCCCGCATGACCTACTTCATTCCCTTCCGCAAAAGCGCCGCGAGTTGAGGAGGTAATTCACCTAAGTCGACTTCGCCACTAAGGATGCGCTCCAATAGTTTTTCAGCTGATTTGATTTCGCGCTTCACTGCCAATTTTTCTTTTGAGGTTCGTTCGCGATAAGACGTTTTAATCTTTTCGATTTCAGCGGGTGTAGGATAGGTAAAACTAAGATCAAATCCATCAGCGGCGATCGCTTCCATCTCCGCCGCGATAGTATTCATGAGCGGACCAACCCCGCAGACACGAACCCAGGCTTTGGCTCGGGTCAAAGCTGTAAAAAGAATGTTGCGGCGACGGCTTAAATCATATGGACCACTTTCACAATATTCCGCGTTAACCACGTAGACGAGGGGCGCCTCATTTCCCTTTGCACGATAGATGCCACTCATGGCCACAGACTTATCGGCGAACACTGCATCCCGACTGCCAGTAACTCCGACTAAATGGCTGTTAATCTGGTATTTTTTTAGCTCGTCGGACAACGAAATGCTGATTTTAGATGCGTTAATCGAATCAGGTATGACAATAAGGACGTCGTTTGCGTCCAGTTCTTGAACGGACAACACCCGATTGATATCTGCTGCGACCCACTCAGCTTGCGTCTGATGAGTATCAAACACACGCCATGTTAATGAGTCTGACGGAGTCAACATCTCAGCGAAGAAAGGCGCACTCCGATCAGCTTCTCGCCGCAGCTTCACGGGCTGGCCCAGGGCTAACTCCCCGTCTATGGCTTCGTAACCGATCTCGCGCCAAAATTCAGGCTCCCTAAACATTTGCGCGAACTGACCTAATGGTCGCTTAATCCCGAGTCCAAGACCCAAAGCCATAGACAGGAGCCATGGAGGATTACGATAACAAATAGGCAGGAGGATGTCTCGTTTAGGCTGTCCCTCTTCATTCGAGACATCAATTATCGCGGTCCCATCCTCGTTAATCCCGAAGAGTTGGTCTAGCGACGGCATCATCGAATCACTGAGATTCTGAAGTTCGTCATAGGCCCAAACAATTCGCTTTGGCGCCTTGGTAGCTTGATATGCAAGTTGGAAGAAAGATGGCGGGAAGTCCTGAGCCTCGTCGATCAGCAAATAGTCGAAAACCGCCCCCTGCCCCAGACGTTTCAAATGGGATACAAGTTCTCCGCACACTCCTGCGAAGGCGCTTTCGTAGCCAAATCGGTGTCGAGCCACGCCAAATGGCGTTGGCGTAATCGAAGCGAGCGACGCCACCGTCGAATATAGTCCCGGTTCAGTCTCACTTCCCCATGCATGCAAAATGCGCAGCTTTTCCCAATTCGGTTCGTCAGAGACTTGGTCGAAGTAGAACCGGCGAATAAGGCTCTTGAACTGCTGATAAAGCGAGCGCGTATTGAAGGTTACAACGATCTCAGCCTCTGGATCGTTCGCATGCAGGTACGCAGCTTTCAACGCAAGAATAATGGTCTTTCCACTTCCCGCAAGACCGCGAATTCGTTGTGGGGCTTCCGGGGATTCGATTGCTGCGTTCTTTTGCCACCTGTCCAGATTCGCGATCTGATTCTCGAGGTGCTTCATTACCGCCCCCATCGAATCCGATTTCCGCACATTTAAACGCTTTTTCTTTGGTTTGAGTGCAGCTGTTTTTTGAACGGCTGCGTTTAGGGGCTTGTAATAATGCCTGTCGAGTCCGGGGAAATTGACTACCGTCTCCAACAGAGTGTTTTGTGTAGCTACCGTTACACCAATTGCTTCAGGCAGCTCTTGAGGCAAGAAAGTAACAACGTTGATAGGGAATGCAAGCCGAAGGCCGTCTTCCGTTACTAACTCTTCGTACCCAACAAGCCGAGCGTTTAGCTTACGCATAAGCTCACGCTGGCGGCTCTTTACCACGCTACCCAACTCATCGTAGGGAACATCATTCAGTTCTTGGGAGGATAGGTCGAACACAACGACACCATGCTCGATGCAGGTCAGCAGAGCATCAGTAACGGACGACGATTCTTCGCCACCGAAAACCGGGTAGCCAACATACAACGTACCTTCCCAGTTTTGGGCGCGAAGCACGTTCACAACTGCCTCAACAGCATGCTGATTCGTCTTTTTCCCGTAAACAATATCTAACATTCGCACCTACCTTGAGTGTAATCAGATTGCGAGTTCATATTCCTCCCTGAATTGCTCGGCATCGTTTGACAATTTATGCTGCCTTTCGCCGATAAAATCCGACATCACTGGATCGACGGCAAGCCTCCGACGATAGTGAGCGTTTCCATGCTCACGCGGATCACGCGCTTGAGCAGGTTCAGCACATAGACCGGATCGTTGACTTCCTTACACCACTCGTACGGATCGTTCCTGATGCCACTGTCCTTATCAGTATAGGCCTCGTAGCGATCCATCACCCACTCGATGGCGCTCTTGCCGTTGACCATGTACTCGTAGGCCTCCAACGGGATACCCTTGATCGTAATCCGGCTGTTGAACACGATGACCGTCTTGTCCTTCTCACGCCCCCCCTTGGACAAAAAGCGCATCTTCTCGACCCTGTAATAGGCAAAATCGTTGAGGTCGCCCTTGTCCTTGGCCTCTTCCGTGACTGGCCACGGATCCAGCGTCTCGTAGTCGAGGTGCAGCTTGGCCAGGGCGCGACCGGCCGTCTCGAAGGCGGCGAACTCCGATGTGAACGGAATGCGCGGGAGCACTTTCTTCAGGTCGGCCCCGTACTGGTCGCGGTATTCCTGCGAGTGCAACACGCCGTAGACGTAGTAGAAGATGGCTTCCTTGGTGATTGCCTTATTCATGTAGTGCTGACGGAAGTTGGCCAGCGCCTCGTCGGTAATGCCGTCGTGTTTGACATAGCCGTTGACCTCGGCCTTGTCTTTCGGCTCGTCGAAACTCAGGCCAGCTTGTGCCCCCTGCTCACCGGCCTTTTCGTACCAATGCAGCGGGAAGCACTGACCACCGTGCAGCAGGTGCAGGTTGGGCAGGTTGCGCGTCACCAAGGCCGAGAAGGGGCGATCCTCGCCAGTACCTGGCAGACAGATGGCGATGTTGTCGCAGTCGTCTTGCGGATAAAGCGCAGGCATCCGGTAAACCATGTCGTTCAGCAGCGAGTCGAAGTACATCCACGCTTTGTTGAACGGGCGATATGCAGACAGGCGAACCCGGCTCTCGTCGAACGGGATGGCTCGTGCCCGTGCCAAGCTACTTAGAAGGCCACGATTCCACTTGATCTTCTTGCTCTCTTGGGAGGCTAAGGCGGCGGCCGTCTTGTCGGCCTCCTTCCCGGCATCCCTGCAGCGCTGGCCAACGGACTTGACCTGCTCGTTGTAGAAGGCAACCATGCGCTTCATGTTGGCAGTCACGCCCGCTTTGCTCACGTTGTAGGCCCATGCGTCACGGCCGGTCGATACGCCGCGCGAACGCATAGCGAAGATCGCACCTGGTTCGTCATTGATCGCGACAAACTCGCCAAAGTCACCGCTGCGCTGATTGATCCAGTCATGGTGCGCATTGGGCTTGAGCACTGTCCACGGGATGGCCTTGTGGCTGCCGAAGCCAGACACGATGTCCAGCTTCTGCTCCCGCGTCAGGTAGTCACCGATGTCATAGTAATGCACGCTGGCATTGCCGGTGTGCCCCTTGCGCTTCACCAGCAGCGTGACTGCCACCGGGGTGCGCGACCCAGAGCCAAACACCTTGCCGCCTTCCTTGCGTGAAAGCTCGCCGCTGGTGCGCTGGTTGCCGCGCAGGTTGAACACATACACGTCGGAAAACTCGTCTTGCAGCGTCTTACGGAAGCCGTCCATAGTGTTGCCATCGACCCAGCCGCCGTTCGTGACGAAGCAGATGACGCCCTCGTCCTTGATCCGGTCTGAGGCCCATCGGAAAGCCCGGATGTAAGAGTCGTAGAGGCTGTTCTTGTTGGTCGCGGTCGAATGCGCCACATAGGTAGCAGCGATCCGTCCATCCAGCCGCGCATAGCGGAGGTTCTGGTTGTTGTCGCCCGCATCGTCTTGGCCGACAGAGTAGGGCGGGTTGCCCACAATCACGCGAATGTCGCGTGCCTTCTGGCGGTCTGCCCGCTCGTGGTTCTCCGGCAGGCCCTCGTCGATATCTCCGTTCTGCGGCTCGCTCATCTGGAAGGTGTCGGTGAGTACGATGCCGGGGAACGGCTCGTAGTCCTGCCCTGTGACGCGATGGAATGACTCTTCGATGTTGATCGCCGCGATGTAATAGGCCAGCAGCACGATCTCGTTGGCGTGCAGCTCGTGGTGGTACTTGTAGTGCAGCTTGTCGGCCGGGATCAGCCCCGTTTCGATCAGCCGCACGGGGAAGGTTCCAGTGCCGGTAAACGGATCGAGGATGTGGACGTTCTTGTCGGCGAGGCGGGTGCCGAAGTGCTCTTGCAGGGCGGCATCCGCGCTGTGTAGGATGAAGTCCACGATCTCGACCGGTGTGTACACAATGCCCAGCCGCTCGACCATGCGCGGGAAGGCTGTCTTAAAGAACTTGTCGTACAGCTCGACGATGATCTTCTGCCGCCCCCTGGGGTCGGTGATGCCCGACGCACGCTCGCGCACGCTGGCATAGAAGCCTTCCAGCGTCTCATGCTCCTTGTCCAAGGCCTGCGCCTCAAGGATGTCCATGATCTTCTGCATGGACTGCGACACGGGGTTCTCGCTGGTGAAGGCGTAGCCCTCGAAGAGCGCGTCAAAGACCGGCTTGGTGATGATGTGCTGGGCCAGCATCTCGATGGCGTCGTTCTGGCTGACGCTAGGGTTCAGGTTCTTGCGGACGCCCTTGAGGAACTCGTCAAAGGCCTTCTTGCCCTTGGAGTAGGGCTTTTCCAGCATGGCGCGAATGCGCATCTGGTGGCGGTCGGCGATCTCGGCGATGTCCTTAGCCCAATCTTCCCAGTAGCGGCGGTTGCCGCACTTGTGAACGATCTTGGCAAACATGGCGTCCTGCCATTTGCCCAGCTCCACCGGGTCGAAGTTGAACCCGAGCTGGTCGGGCACGTTGTCGGTTTTGTCGTTGCCAGCGCCGACGCCGATCACGTTGACCACGCCGTTGCCCTTACCAGTCAGGTCGATGGTGGCGAACTGCTTGTCAAGCCGGTCATCGTGGGCGCGCAGGGCGTTGAGCACCTGCCAGACCACCCGGTACTTCTTGTTGTCGTCAAGCGCTGCCTCGGGCGACGTGTCCTTGCGGATGCCGATTGGCAGGATCACATAGCCGTACTTCTTCCGGCCCGCCGGGTCTTTGCGCATCACGCGGCCGACTGACTGCACCACATCCACCACGGAATCGCGCGGGTTCAGGAAGATCGCGGCATCGAGCGCGGGCACGTCCACGCCCTCAGAGAGGCAGCGGGCATTGGTCAGGATGCGGCACAGCGATTCATCCTTGGCGATGTTGTCTTTCAGCCATGAGAGCTTCTGATTGCGCTCGACGACGTTCATGGTACCGTCAACGTGCTTGGCTTCCAGCGCAGGCAGGTAGTCGATCTCGTCGGCGAGGTCGTTGGAGATGCGCTCGAATTCGGCCGTCAGCAGTTTGGAATGCTTAATCGACTGGGCAAAGGCGATGGCTGTGCGCATGGGCTGCGGGTCAACGCTGACATCCATGCCGTCCTCGGCCGCTACGTGCTTGCCCAGACCATTCCAGCAACCGACGATCTTCACAGCATCGTCCAGCTTGAGTTCGTCGCCTCGATCCCCGATCCGCTGGTTCAGCACTTGACTGACGTGCAACTCATCGACCGCGATCACCAGCACCTTGTAGTCGGACAGCAGGTCGCGCTTCACGGCTTCGTCGAATCGCAGTCGGTGGAACTCAGGGCCGAAGGTGTCCACGTCGTCCATCGAGAACACCTGCACGTTCGACTCTTCGGCTTTGCTCTTGCTTGCCTCGGCATAGATGCGCGGCGTGGCGGTCATGTAAAGCCGCTTTTTGCCCTTGAGGTAGATGTTGTCATGCACCCGCACGAAGACGGATGGATCATCGCCCGGAGCGGTGTAGCCCGCCGTGCGGTGAGCCTCATCGCACACCACCAGATCGAACTCGATGCCAGTTTTCTGCTGGGCCTGGTGCACTACGTCGATGGACTGATACGTCGAGAAAATCACTGTGACGGCACTGTCGTCTTTCGTCTCGGTCAGGGACTTGGCCAGCTTGGTCGCATTCGTAGTGGCAGGGTAGGCCAGCTCATAGATGCGCATGTCCTCCTCATTGCGGCTGGCCTTGCTGTCCGAGCAGACGGCAAAGCAGCGCAACGGCACAGCAGCGTCGGCCGTCCATGCGCGCAGGGTCTGAGACAGCAGGGCAATCGACGGCACTAGGAAGAGGACGTACTGCCCCGGCTTTACCATCTCTTCGGTGATGATCAGCGAGGTGTAGGTCTTGCCGGTGCCGCAAGCCATGATTAGTTTGCCCCGGTTGTGGTTGTTAAAACCTTTGAGAACGTGGGCAAAGGCCTCGCGTTGATGCTCGCGCGGATCTTTCTTGGGCAGCTTCCGGAGCTGCTCGGGCTTCTCGATAGAGAACTGAGACCAGTCGATGGGGGAAGCTTCCAAGTCCTCCAAGGTCATGAGCTCGACCGGGATGGTCTGGTTTTCCAACGCGTCTGCCGCGTGCTTGCTCAGATTGGCCGTGGCCACGATCAGACGCTGCGTGAAACCTCCCTTGCCCGACAGGGTGAAGAAGTTGCCGAGGTCGCCCAATGGAATTGGCGTTTCGTAGAACTTGCACTGGATCGCGCAGTAGCCCTCTTCGTCGCGCAGCTTGGCCACCAAGTCAATACCGGTATCCGGGGCCTTGTAGCCCATAGCTTCCCGCTCAGGCCAATCCTTCCAGAGCCACACGTCCGAGAACAAGGCGACGTACTGGGGGTCCAGCTTGAGGTAGGCCCGCATCAGCCGCTCGAAGCGGTCGCCGAGGTCGCGGTTGAAGGCCGCCTCGTCGCGGTACTGTTGGAGGATGGATCGGATCATGGCTTCTTCTTCAATGGCTGCGCCGCACCGCTTCGTTCTCACTGTGTGGTGCGACCTTGTAAATGGTTGTCCTCGATACGCCATACAGCTCGGCGATTCGACCGATGGGGAGCTTCCTGGCATTCACCATCTCGTTGGTCTCTTTGATTTGGGCATCGGTTAGCTTGGGCTTCCGGCCGCCGGCGCGACCTCGGGCAGCTACAAGGCCCGCTCGCGTACGCTCACGGATCAGGTTGCGCTCGAACTCGGCGAGCGCAGCAAAGACGTGGAAAGCGAGCTTGCCTGCCGCGCTGCGCGTCTCGATCTTCTCGGTCAAGCTCTCGAAACTAACGCCCTTTTGTTCCAGCTCGCCAACAATACGCACGAGGTCGGGTAAGCTGCGACCGAGGCGATCCAGCCGCCACACGATAAGGGTGTCTCTCTCTCGCAACGCCTTGAGGCACGCTGCCAGTTCCTTGCGCTGGGCGTCCTTGCCGCCAGCCGTGTCAGAGTAGAGGCAGTCGTCGCCGACGCCAGCCTTATGCAGCGCGTCGAGCCGCAAATCAAGGTTCTGGTCCTCCGCCGAAACTCGGGCGTACCCGATGCGCTGCCCCATTGGCCGATACCCACCTTTTAGACACAAAAATGTCCAGCAAAGCGATGTTTGCTGGACGTTGATAAATTGACGGCAATTTTAACAGCGAGAAAGTACTTCGAAAAGGAAAACCCCCTCTTACTGCGACTGTTCAATAAACCACCGTTTGCTGCACAAAACCCTCCTCATGGAAGAGGAGCTCAAACGCAGAGCAGCAAAAGGCAACATAGCGCTGGCCACGGAGATCATTCCGGGGAAAAACGATGGTTGCCAAGACCAGTCGAGCCTTCGATATCCCCCATCGGAGATAGAGAAATAGGTAGATGGGCCAAGCGGGGCATAAAGAATGCCTTGCGGGCCTAGCCCCTAGACGCACCCGGGCAATACAATGTCAGATCTAGGAACTCCAGGAAGCCATCAAGGTGCAACGAATAGACGGACGTCTACATCAAGGTTAGCACACGCACCTATCCAACCTTGGATTATCTGGTAGGCCTGTAGCGATTCACTTCGACCATGGGCACCCAGGCTCATTTGAGTTGCGAAGTCTGACCTTGAAAAACTGTTTGCTGCGACGATCCAAACCTCTTTTTTAACCGCGATGTTCTTTCGCTGATCAGCGATAATCGACCACAAACGCTCCATGTCCTTTTCTACATTCGCGCCGCTTCCATTAAAGCGCTTCGCATCTAGCAGCCGAATTCGACTCGCAAGCCGATTCTCAGCATTATTGCTTGGCCAATCATTCAACAGCTCGGTCCAGTTTCCGGCCCGCAGATTGCGATCTCCGGACATAAGCATTTCCAAGTTCTTGACTGCTTGCGACCCTACTTCCGCGATAGCACCAGCGGAGGACTGAGGTTGTTTCGAAGATTTTCCGCACTTCACATGCACGTAAACAAGTTTCTCTCGCGACGAAATGATGAAGTCAGCTGGCTCTGTACCCATGTCCGCGCAAAGCAAAATGTCAGGATGAGAAACATAATCGTAGAACGGCCCCAAGTCTGCGAGTGAAGGATTCGCGTTCGCGTAATTCTTCAGTTGATCAATAAGATAAAAAACCGAACCAGAATCGAATTGATCATCAAGGGGTCCTATATCCGTTCCCTTTTCTGTGAGACCTTCTTGCAAAAGCGCGGGAAGCCCAACTATGATGTTGCCTAACTCTGTCTTTTCAATCGCGATCCCCTCCTGAGTCGGAAGTCGAAGTTCGTAAAATCTCCCACCTGAATAAGTAATGCCATTCTTGAACAATGCCTTGCTAAGGCGCTCGCGAAGGAGATCGTCGATATCTTTTTTTGTGCCATCAATATTTTTCGCGGCCATGTCAGTGCAAGCGGAGAATTCTATATACGGTTCCTCATGACTAACACTGACTTCGACGGTTGTGGATGCGCATCCTGACACGATTTCAAATTTATCTGAACACTCAAAGAACAAGAACTCATCTTCGACCTTAACGGACACTTCGCCCGCCTCTATATGTAAGGCTTGTTCGGGTTCCATGAATTCAAACATCAACGCTTCAAGTTCAAGAGGGCCACTTGGGGTAAAGGGTTTTGCAAATGCACTGAGAACAGGGCTCGTGGCCTCATTACTCGATGCAAGACAATCCTCGATCATATCGAACCACTCCTCCAGATCGGGTAGACTGAACTTGCGATCCTTATGGTCGGATATCCTCCCCGAATCGACCCCTACATAGAAGCTTCCAGACTTTTTCCCCTGATCATTTAACGTATCGCACTTCAACGTGGACATACGATACGCTGAGAATTGCTGTTGACCACCAAGTTCATCTAAGTTGGCTCCCTTGATGTGCATCGCCTCAGGCCGGCGTAGGGGTTTACCAATAGCGCGGGTGCTAGTTTCTTTCGGGCGCATTTTCCCATCTCTGGTCATGACTTTCAGTAGCTGTTCTTGGGGTAAAGGCCCCGCCAAGTCCAACTCCGTATCGCCAGAAAACGATCTGCCTCTGCTATCAAAAATCGCGACAATTCCGTTCTTCATTTCCCGCAATAAAGTGATCTCGAGGGTTGGCTCAAAGAACAATTCATTTGCCAAGAATCTGGACTTATTAAAGGCTACGGACAATACAACTCGTATCGAGGTCGACCGTGAAGTAAAAATCTTGCAGAGCTCGCCGCAATTTGTGCCCCGCCAATATAGCGTATCCAACGCCTGAGCAATTGAAAAATCAGATCTAGTGTGAAGGAAGCAAATCGAGGCTGTCGGTATCACGAGGGCTTCATCGGGATCAAAGTTATTGATATTGAATTTCCCAACAAATCTACTCTGGTGATAACTAAAATCAGGGAATGCTTCAAGGTAAAGCTCGATCAATTTTGCACTATCCAAAGAGCTCAGGAACTTTTTAACGCCAGCGTCAGACCGTAGCGATGCATCGAAGTCGAGATAGCTTTCCCACATCACTCGATTCGCTTCGCCATCCATCTCAAGTACGACTGGTTCTTGCATGTTGAAGGCACGCACGACACGTCCAATTGTCTGGACAAGCTCACGCCCACTACCAACAACATACGTGAGTACCAGCATCTTCGCGCAAGGAATATCTACGCCTTCGTCCAATTTGTGCTGGTGGACGAGAATACGATATTCGCTTGTGGCAATGTCTTTCGGAACCGACACTCGTTGAACGTCAAGCGAATCGTTCTCGAACGCGTCATGCACTGCAATAGTCGATGCAAGCTTGGACAATCGATCAAAATAACTCTGGACCTCTTCAAAATTTTTACACTTTATAATGCACTTGAGTTCGGGATTATTTACCAGAAAATTATTGATAATGCCTTCCAATTCAGCGCTACCTATTGTTTCTAATCGGGGAGCAAAAAGGACTTCGTCCTCGGCAGCCTCGGCGAAGGTATAGATATAGCTAGCGCTGGGGCTGACGTCAAATTGAAATAGGTCATTGCGATAAGGAGTTGCCGTGACAATTATTCGATGAGCGCTTGTTCCACGTACCAACGTACGCCAAATTGGCGAGGGCTCGGAGTGACCTTCGTCAATAATGATGAGGTCGAATTGCTGGCGAATTTCTTCAAGATGTTCGGGCACCTGCCTCGAAAGCATCTGAAATGTCGTAACATAAATACCGTTGTGGCTAAGGTCTTCAATAGAATCGAATACCGTTCGCTGTGCCGTCATTGCGGCAGGCGCTGTCTTCTGAAAAAATCCACCTTGAATTTGCTTAGCAAGTTGATTGCAAACGTACCGGCGATGGCATAGAACAAGTATTTTGTTCTGGGGTGCATAATGGGCAAGTGTAGCGATAACTCCAGACTTCCCAGCTCCCGTTGGTAGGCTCAGTAAGCAAGATTTATTTTTTTCTTGCGCCAAACTAGATGCAAGGTAGCCAATACCGCAACGGACTGCACTCTTCTGACAGTCTCGCAATGCAATCCAAATATTTTGATCGATCCCGAGATCATTTATAGTCGCTTGATCCATCCGATACCTTCGCATATTTCTTGAACTTCGGTCTAAGGTGATCGCGTAGTTTCGGGAGCGATACCGGTAGTATTCAAGCCTACACTTCAGCACGTGACGTTCGTCAACAACGCTCGTTGGTCGGCTCCGGAAAATCCCCTCTTAAAATTGACGTTAACGCTCCTTGGGGGAACCTGTGTCCAGCAAATCGGTAACTATCATCGAAGTCGCTAACTCCGATTCTTTCGCATGCTATACAACCAATTAAGGCGTAATCACGTGGGTAGGGCGAGGCCGAGGCCAATGAACCCCAGCCCCTATTTCTTGCGGTTGACATTGTCGGCCTTGGAGTGGTCTGGATTATCCCGGACATACTCGCGATTGTTGATCTTCACCACGTGAGTGTCTGGATGGAGTCCCTGTTTTACCTCACGTACTGCTTGCGCTCGCGGCACCTCTTTGCGCGAGCCAATTTGATAAGTCTCATTGCGACCACCTGGGCCATCGTTATTACCGATAATTTTCGACATCTTTGTTTCTCCTAGCTCAAGAGAAAAACCATCGTTCAAAGTGAAAATCGACCTCATCAGTTACAATTCTACACGGGATCTCTAAGACACAAGATCTAACCTCAAGAATTTCAGACCTGCAGCACTACGCCCCCAACAAACCAACTCAACCTCATACATCTAACGTTCACTGTCGAGGCAGCTCCCTCGCGAGCAAGCGTCTCGACCTAACCGCAGGTATGAGATCAAGTCTGATCTGGTGCAAACAGCCGACTACCAGTTCAAATGCGGGATCGCTTCCTTCGCTGCAGCTGATCGTGTGGGTAGTCTTTCTAAGAAGGTGATACTTTGAGCAATGAAATAATTGATCACTGCTTCCCATTCTTTTACCCCAGTGATCGGTAAATGCACATTAAATTGCACGACGTCCGCAGATCCAGCCACAGAGCAGAAATTGAATCCCCCCCAGCCATATTGATCTTCGATTTCGAACCGAAAATAGTCCATGATGGCACTCGATTCCGAATCTAAAGAGGAAACGCTAGTCGGTCGCCGTACCCGAAAATAGATCTGGCTACCGTTTCGCTCGTATTCAAACGGAATCCGTGCCTGGCGGCGGTGCAATACCGTTAGCAAGCGGTTGATCCTACCAAACTTCTTGGCCACATCACTGATGCTGCGCGTCATGTTAATAGATTTACTTAGCAATCGATCTCGCCGGCGCTTTCGTCGTACATTGCCCTGCGCTGACGGAGGGAGGGCCACTCCCATTTTTAGGCCATCTAACTCTGGCATATTCGCGCAATATATTTCAAGGTACTGCAAAGCAATCGGGAGTGCCGGCTTTGCGCGAAGCTCAGTTTTGCCATCGCCTTCCATAACAAATACTGCAAACTGCGCCAGCAGCGACAACAAAGCCCCTTCCACCTGACGCACTACGGCTAACGGAGCTTGTAAGTAATACGAGGCATCGTAATTCACAGGCCCCCATATACGTTGAAGAACAGCGATCCTTGCATGGATATCGTCTGCTTTTCCAATCTTGATGTAATCGCCGTCACGGAACACCAAAATGTAGAGGTTACTCATTTGCATTTACCTAGGTCCTTTTTCAACGTTTAGTTGAGGTGCTTGCTGAATGCCGTGTGCGCGGGCTCAATCGATCTGACAAAAGGCCTCAGGTCACTTACGAATCTCTATATCTAAGGTCCAGCTAGGGGGGAATCTTGAAGGGTTTTAGAGGGCATCTCTTATGGAGAGCAAGTATCCAGCAGCTGAAGCCTCTATCTGATGCCCGGCCGAGAGCCATAGTGGAGAACCCGAAGCCCCGGCCACCTTTCAACTAGCGGTTGCGTGGGCATAAACGCGCTCCCTCTCGAAAGCAACCATCTGGCGCCTTTGTTCAAGACTAAGTTCGCGCACATGCGCCCGAGCGGCGATACGCTGATACTCAACTTCGCGGTGTAAACGAAAAATATCAAAGAACCCGTCGCCTGGCAGCAGAGTGCCAGTTTTCGCGAGAACGACGGAATAGATCCCTACACTCCAGTCCGCCAGCTGAACACACGCAGCCTCAAGTGTGTCGTATACATCATGTGGCGCCACATTCTCATCGAATAACTGAAAAATCTGAGGAAACGATATTGTTGCTCGACGAACTGCTGCACTTCGCAACAACTCTCGCATCGCCGAAACCCGTCCATGAATTACCATTTAGCGCACCTTGAAGTGTTTAGGGAAGCAAGTTGGTCAACAATGCTATTTTCCTCATATAAGATTGCCATGAGGAAAAACAAGAGCGATGCGATATGTCTTCGATGGGCCTGCTCTTCGAGACGTAGGCTTGTTACAAACAGTTCTACGACTGCAAATCAGTAAATTTGGAGGGAATTTAAATTCTGCCACATCATACAGATTGCTTGAAACCCAACTTAACCAGCACTTTGTCGACGGATTTCATCTTGAGCATTTCCAACGTTGGAAACGACATATTTATATCATTATCCTTTAAAATCAAGTACTTATTTACAAACCCATTGTAATCAGATAGGGTTATGACGTTAACTTCCTCTGTCGGATAACCCAAAATGAGCCCGTTTGCGGTTTACCTAAATAAACTAAGAATGCGTCATGATCTTCGCCAGACCCAAATGGCGGAGCTGATGGGATACGAGCAAGGCTACATTTCCGCTTTGGAACTTGGGACAAAAAATCCTTCCAATGAAGAATTTTTGGCCAAGCTGGTTCAGACGTTCGAAATGACGAGCCATGAGCAGGCAGAGCTAGCCATCGCGGTCAAGGAATCGCAACTGCGTTACACCCTTCCACGTGATGTCCCTCCAGAAGCTTTCCGATTCTGCTCCCAACTTTGGGAGAAAATTGACCGGCTCCCTCAGACGCAATGGCAAGCTTTGTTGGCACTCTTGAGCCTGGAGGTCCCACCAAAGGAAGGCCGCCTGCTGTCCTTGAAAACAAAGGAAACGGAGGCTCAAATGTAAAAACGGGACAAACCTATCGGCTTGCCCCGTTTTTGGTAAGCCATAGCTGCGAGCTACAGAAGACCTAAGGAATCCTCAGTATCTCGCTACCAACCGCGCGCGTCAAGCCGCTCCCTCCAAATATATACCACTTTCGCGTTGAATTAATACTCAATGCTGGGACCTTTCGTCCTGAAATTTCACGAGTGGTAGCTATACCGCCTAGATTAATTCTGGCGATCCAATTCATCTTGCATTGACAATGAGCGAGAGGTACCGCGTATGGCAACAAGGAAAGTCGTGACCCGATCCGGTCGTAGAGTTCGAGGTGTCTTCCCATCAGCAAAAAATCAACGCATGGTGGCATGGGAGTCTTTGCTGGAGCGAGATGCCATCGTTCTATTTGAGCTTTCCCCCGGGGTAATTGCTTATGAAGAACAACCATCCATCGAACTGTATTACGAGGACTCTGCGCCCAGAAAGTATTACCCCGACTTCGCATTGACCTTGAGCGACGGAACAGTAGCGCACGTCGAGGTTAAGCCTCAAAAGAAGCTGGCGAAAAAGGACGTCGCCCAACGCTTTAATCTAATTGCTTCGAGCTATCAGCGCCAATCGCGACAATTCTGGATTCTGACTGAGGAAGAAATCCGCCGGCAGCCAAGACTAACGAATCTCTCGCGATGTGCGTACCACCTGAAAGCTCGAACATCCGGCAAGCCAACATCATGGCAATTGCTCGAGCTACGCCGCCGCGATGACTGGACCTTCGAGCATCTCGCTGCGGCGCTCAAAGAGCCACACGCCGTCTATCGCCTGCTCGCGCTCGGCCTCGCCTCCTGTGACTTCGACAAACCAATTCAGAGCAGCACGTCAATTACCTTTCCACCTTCGGGAGGCAAAAATGATTCGCTTTACTTTTAGAAAAGGGCTGCGCTTCAATGAGCGCCAGCAGACCTGGACACTGATTCGACGCCTCGCAAATCAAAAACTACAATTAGAAGACGACGCTGGCGAGATCGTCACCTATACTGAGTCGGAACTGCTTTCCAGATGGCTCAAGCGGGAGCTGGTCATTGATGAGAGCTGCCTATCAGATCCAGATGCCATCTTCCGGACAGCGACGCCGCGGGACCTATCAACCTACCCAGCGAGCATCCGCACGGAATCCTTGAGGCGCCTGAAGTACGTGGTGGCACTCGATGGATGCAATGTTACTTCGGTAAGTAAGCTTCTACAGCCGCAAATTAGCAAGATCGCCGCAACGATCGGTGATCCGAAACCACCGAGTCCAATGACGTTGTACCGTTGGCTGAAGTCATATCGGATGTCACGGGCAGGAGCACAGATGGTCAGTATGCGCCATCGCTCTGGACGTCCCAAAAACAATGCGGCAGATGATCTTCTGGAAGAGTCAATCTCTACCGTCTATCTTGATCAGCAACAGCATTCAGTATCCGATGTCTATAACGATGTGTGTGCCCGGGTGAAGAAAGTAAACAAAGGCCTTGATCAGGCCTCCCAAATTCGCTGCCCATCCAGAGCGACGGTATACCGTCGCGTAGAAGGCCTCGAGAAAGAAATCGTCGATCGTGCTCGTCTTGGAAAGAATGCCGCTGAACGAAAGTATCGTCCAGTCCTGGGAACGGTAAAAGTCAGCAAAGTACTTGAGCGCATTGAAGTCGACCACACTCCGCTAGACGTCATCATTATCGATGCGGACACCAATTTGCCATTAGGGCGACCTTGGCTCACGATCGCGATAGACAGATATAGCAGAGTGATCATGGGGTTCTATGTCGCATTCCATGAGCCGTCTTCGTTCACAATACTTCAGTGCCTCAAACGTGCAGTATTGCCTAAAGACGAATGGCTCAGCAAGTACCCAGATATCCAAACCAAATGGCCCTGCCACGGCATTCCCGAGTTGATCGCTACCGACAATGGCATGGATCTTCACTCTGCGGCATTCAGCGACATCTGTTTCGAATTGGGCATTCAGTTACTTTTTTGTCCTGCGAAGAAGCCTGAATACAAGGGCTCTGTCGAACGGTTCTTCCGAACAATCAGCGAAGGACTCGTCCACAAGCTTCCTGGAACGGTCTTCTCAAACATCAAACAACGCGGCGATTATCCCTCCGAGGAGCTTGCTGCCATTGATCTGAAAACCTTGATGCACCTACTCACCAAATGGGTCGTGGAGATATATCACTGCTCGAAGCATCGTAAGCTTGGCATGACCCCGCTGGATAAATGGTACGAGAGCGCTCCGAATTGCTGCATTGAGCTGCCCGCCTACCCGGATCAATTAGACGTCCTTGTTGGCATCCCTGCCGAACGAACGCTTTTCCGATACGGCTTAGAGATAGACAACCTCATGTACAACAGCGATGAACTTCAGACCATTTTTCTTCGTCTTGGCGCAGATGCCCGCACTAAGGTCAAACTCAAGTACTACGAAGACGACGTCTCTTACATCCATGCGTTTCATCCTCCTACCGAAACCTACATCCGCGTTCCAGCCGTAGATTGGGACTACGCGCAGAAATTGAACAGACACGTTCACACTCTAATACAAGCAGCAGCAAGAGAAAAATACGGAAGCAGGATCAACATTTCGAGACTGTTAGAGGTCAAAGATGAGATCCAAAAAATGGTCTCGGATGCCATCAATAGCAAAAAAATGAGAGAGCGGAAGCGCGCTGCCAGCTTGAAGAAGCGTGACAGCGAAGCAGTCATTAAGGAGACGCAGTCTCCCATTGAACAGGCGCGCGCCAAATCGAGATCCGCGAAACCCAAATCGAATATTCAGCTTGATTCCGGCCTCGACGACAAGCTGCCGGTATTTACGGTCTCCGCACGAAATGTACGCAAATCGGGAGCTAAAGATGCCCAATGACTCAACATCTCAGCGTAGCGTCCGATCTGACTATATCGCGGATGAGGGAAAATACATTGGCTTTTCAGTCCGCCACCAAGTAATCGAGTTCAACGCGTTTCGTGAAGGATGGCGAAAAATCTCCCACGTCCATGACCGCGGCATCCACGCACAGATCGCTGGAGGGCTCCTTCTTGTCGGTCAGTCTGGCGCAGGTAAAACCACTCTAATCGAGCACTACAGGGACAGCTTTCCAATAACTGAGCACCCCGAACAGACTCTGGTGCCAATCCTGGTTGTCCAGACCCCAGCAATGCCAACGGTGAAAAATCTAGCAGAGGCGATTCTTCATGCGCTGGGCGATCCAGATGTCAACAAAGGATCTACCGAAGAAAAGACTCGCCGCATCTTCAAGCTGTTAGTTGCTTGTCACGTAGAGCTACTCATCATTGACGAATTTCAGCACTTCTGTGATTCGCGACGCCGTAGTGTTGCGAACCAGGTGGCAGACTGGCTAAAGGGGGTCTTAAATGTTGCTCGCATACCTGTCGTCGTCGTTGGACTACCGCGCGCTGAAGAAGTCATTCGTATGAACGAACAACTCGCCAGGCGCTTCTCGTCTGTCTTCTTCCTTCGGCCTTTTAACTTTCATACCAAAGAGGGGCAAAAAGAATTTCGAGGGCTGTTAAAGACTGTTCAAGAATTCATCCCGGTCCGGTGCATTGAATTTCATGAGGCTAACCTAGCGCTGCGATTCTTCATTGCCACTAATGGCCTGATTGATTACATCGCAAAGATCATCGATGAAGCCGTACAAATTGCTGGTCGTAAGAGAGACCCTCGCATAGATTGGAATGTTCTGGCCCAAGCATTTGAGGAGTCAGTATGGAGAAACGCTCCCAAAAAACTTAACCCTTTCAATTCCGATGCAGAACCTCGCCCGCTCAACAAATTGGGAGAGCCATTTGAGCGTTGGGGTAAGCTTCTTTTACCTGGCGCAACGAGCGAGGAGGAAATATGAATATGCGACTTGCACCAGAAGCTCAAGGGTCTCCAATTCTACTTTCACGACCCTCTCGTGTCTCCACTGAGGGACTGCATGGCTATCTCCTACGGCTAGCAGAAGCGAACGGCCTAAGCGGCGTAGCTCAGCTTTGGCCTGATCGCAAGCCGTCGATTGATGTACTAGAGAGCAGACTTGGCGCCGACCGATGGCCTCAAAACAAAACGATGCTACAAGAAGTGATCCCACAGATGGTCTCAACTTCCGGCTCACCGCCTATTTGGAATCAACGCTCCAGCCGCTATTGCCCATGCTGCATTAACGAATCAGCACAGTGGCGATGGGAGTGGGAATTGACGTTGGTCACATGCTGCCATCAACACGGTGTGAATTTGATTGAAGACTGCCACAGCTGTGGAAAAAAACTGAACTGGCGCCGCCACAGTCTGATGACTTGCGACTGTGGCGTGCCACTTTCTACACATATCCAGACACCTTCTTCCACTGCAGATAACGAGCTTTCTGAAATTTTTTTCGCGAAGCTACACCAGCTTCCAATAAAGCAGCGCCACCTCTCTGATCTGTCACTCGAACAGCTGAACAAGGTAGCCTTCATGCTTGGAGCTTATGCCAAGAACAGCGGCCGCAAATTTTCACAGAAAATTAGCAATCTACATGACATTGCAGTCGTACGCCCTGTTGTAAATGCCGCTGCTGAAATCCTGACCGTTTGGCCCCGCAATTTTCACGCACTGCTTAAGTCGTTTCACAAGGCGGGCGAAATAGACGTACAAGATCAACGACTATCAAAACGTTTCGGCTTTTTTTACCCTTACGTGTATCGAACTCTAAAGGATCCGGAATACGCGTTTCTGTTGCAGGCGTTTGAAAAATTCATTTCGCGTACTTGGCGAGGGTCACTGGCTGAGCGCAATTCGAGGCTTTCGCACACTACTCGCTTGCGTCACAATTGGATTCCCATCAGCTCGATGGCGAAGGAGCTAAATACTACAACGCGCCAAATTCAGCTGTTGATTGATCAAGGACGAATCGCGTGCTATGTGCGGCAGACGCCCAAAGGCAGGTCGCTAAAGTGTGTGAGCCGAAAACAAATCACGGAAATACGTAATGCGTTGGAAAACGTTATCGATTTTAGACAGACATACGAGCTCCTTGGGCTCACGAAATCACGAGCGATGCAGCTTGTCAACGGGGAGGCGATCGAGGCGATCTTCAAACCAAGAAGTTCTGGAACGTCACGCTGGGGAATCCCCCAAGACCATGTAATGGCCCTTGTGTCGTTCGCTTCAGGTCTTCCCATAGTAGACGAAAAAGATGCGACGGATACCATCTCACTGGCACATGCATTCCGCTATTTGCTTAGGGAAAAGTATCTCTTTCCAGCTCTAATGTTGGCGGTGATAAAAAAGGAGTTGAGTCCTGTAGCGGTATCAAGCACAAGAGAACTGCTACCCGGCTGGTTATTTGACCGACCATCGTTGTTGAATTGGATCGAAGAGCAGCGTCAAGTCAGTTATTCTGGATTTTTGTCGGTTCCAGATACCGCTAGAAAACTGGGGGTGCGCCAACAGGCTGTTTACAGTTTTGTTTATAGCTCAAAACTATTCTCCATCCGTCATACTGAACGCCATCACATTCTCGTCGCCGAACAAGATATCGAAAGATTTTCAAGCAAATTCGTCTTCTGCCATGAACTTGAAACCCAGTTCAGTTTGCTTCCCGCATACTTTGTCCCTAGGCTAATCGAGCAAGGGATTCATCCAGTCAACGGGCCAAAACCCTGTAAAGACGAAATCTTGTTATTTAATAGGGAGCCTTCCCTCTTCACTGCGATGCACAGCATCGTTGCAAGGCGCAAATGTAGTGGCATCGATAGGGCGAAGGATGCAACTCCCTAAAAGCGGTGCCCGGAACCCGAGCCAACACACTTACTCATGCTCAGAAAAGCAAAAATGGGCGATAACTGCAGCACGCAAGGAGAGACGACATGCATAACGACCATGACTATCTTGACTACCAAAAGCTTCTGGTAGCCATGGCCTGCGTCGATGCGTTCGAAATAACCACAATCAGGCAGTGGAGCATTTCTAACTTGGATCGCTGGGAGTCCAATGGCACTTGGTGTTCGGCATTTGATGAATGGCGAGCGATTATGACGAGTGGCAGCGACGCAGACGTCATCGCGGCCATGACTGGACTGGATCAACGAGCTAATAGATTGCGGCAGTCGTCACCATATGCCGGGCTTATCGACCGAAACATAAGGGCCTCCATAGTAAGAAGGGTTCAGCTTCTACGAGCAAGCAGAAGTAATATTGATCTTAGTTGTGATAAACCAGACTTCATCTGATAACCACTGTCAGATGACAGCTAGTCTGTCTGATCCTATCGCTACGCCTCATTTTCCGACGCCCCCAGTCCGAATATCGACGCCAAGGTTTGATGCCGGTATTGCCGCCTATCGTCGGGATGCTCCCCACGCAAGATGATATGACCCTGAGTAAAGTCCGCGACTGGAATCAAGTAGTATCCCAGGACACCGGCGTTAGCAGCATCCATCTGCACACATAGAACGAAGTCCGGTACCGGCGAGGTGTGGACTGGGATACGCCATCTGATGTGACCAGCAGGGTCGTGGCGAGAGCGCGCCACAACTAGCTTGAGTGTAACCTTCCCGTTGAGTTGCAACAGCCAGCGGTGTTCACATTGCATATGCCCCCCGCCTGCCTGTTCAATTGCCATCTTGATCGCTGACATCGTCGCCTCGCGCAACTGCCTAACTGATCGAAGTGTTCGCGCGCGCAGGAGTGGTCTTGCCGCCGGCAGCCCTGCAGCCAAGTAAGCCTCAGCCAAGGTTCCGAATCGGGCGTTAAAGTACTTAGGGTTCGGAACACCATGCGCGGCGTTGATGATCGATACGGTAACCTTGCCATGTTTCTTGTACAGCGTCCGCAGCATCTGGAGCAGCTCATCGGACGTTTTAGGTCGATTCCGTCGTAGCCGCTCATAGGCGGCCTTCTCAAAAAGCTGCGGTGTAACGATAGGCGGGAAGGCATCATCGATGCAAATCCAGTCATCCGGCGGGTTGAGCGCCCGTGGTGTACTCATCTTCGCTGACCCGCGATTAAACATGAGTCGACCGACGTACTTTTCATTAGTCAGAATGCTCTTCACCAGAAATGGGGTCCAAGGTCTGCGCCATTCCGTCGGCACTTTCAGCGCATTGAGCTTGGCCGCAATTTCTGTATCACCTAATTTGTCGTCCACAAACCAGCGATAAATCTGCTGAACGGTTTCAACTTCGCGTTGCGGCCCCCAGCAGAAGCGCACGCGATCCGTCGCTGCGGCCTTCCGCTCTCCCGGCTTTAGTATCCGGCGCCGTTTACCGTCCCGGTCATATGACACACGCCGCAATGCATAGCCTGCATAGCCCCCCATCTTGAAGCCTTGGGTTGCAAACCTGCATTGAGCTGAGAAAACCTTGGCGGACAGCTCGCGGCTATACTCAGCAGCCATTGTGCGCTTCATGCCTTTGAGAATCGAGGCAATGGCCGAACCGTCGTTCTCAAATTGCTCCGCGCAGTAAATCACTTGAATCCCGGCCTGGCGGCACAAGTATTCATAATGCGCACCTTCATCGGTATCCTGAAATCGCCCCCAGCGACTAACGTCATAGACGAGCACCATTTCAAAGTCCGTCTTCTTGGCAGCAACGTCATCCATCAGCTCCTGCAGGCCGTCCCGGCCATTAATGCGTAATCCACTCTTTCCAGGGTCAGCGTACATCTTGACAACATCAACATCGTGCTCATCGGCGTATTGCTGAAGCCGCTCACATTGATGTTCGATGGAGCGATCTTGCGGGCGGCTCGACATGCGAACGTAGATTGCGGCGCGCCGCCGGTCTCGTGGAATCGAAGGAGGCTGCGGCGTTTGTTGGCGGGCCATAGGATCTTTACGTGCCTTTGTAGGCCAATCCAAGGCGCAATGCCTCCCCCACTACCGCGCGCTCGTCACGGCCACATAGATGTCTGCGAGTGGCGATGAGAATCGCCGCTCGATGATCACGCACGAAATCGGCAGAAAAATCGACACCATGGCTTTGCGCAAGGACACGAAGCACAGCGGAGATTACAGCCTGCTGGTACGTGAATTCGCTGTCGAGTTGGATAAGTCGGGGTTCTAGCACAAAGCCTCCGCGTCCAAATGGTTCAACGTGGCCTCACTTCAGGCCAAGCTAACAAGGTCCCGCACCTCCGGCTAACGGAACGATTGGAGTAGATTACACCATTCACGATTCAGCAATTTGAGCCAGCGCAAACAAGCAGTTTCGAAACCATCTGACAATCGATGCCAGATCAAGTATGAGCTGCTACAGCTTAGTCTTTTTGATTCTCTCCGACCGCACGTAGTTAAGAGGGAGAGTTGAGCTCGCCACTCAACGAGTTAATAGCAAAATTGCGGTTTCGAGGCTCACGCCCGCCTCGTTCAGCATACACGCAGAAAAGAATACGCCGTGAGAAGCCTTCAACTCAAGCGCTGCTGCAATTATTTTGTGTACTTTCCATAGATCTTCGTTCATACGCCCCCCACGAAGAAGTCTAGAAGTATTGACTGTGGAGCGTATTGAGCTTCCTCAATATGAATCGCTGAAGATGGAGGGGAAATGACAGTCGACCGGCTCCCAGCTAACGCTCTGAGAGGCCATATGGCGAAAGTGCCGCTGTTTGCCAATTCGCCGCCCGTGAGCGGATTGGCAGGCCAGCGGCGTGCCTGTCGACCATCATCTTCGGCGCAGATGCAATACCTCTGCACTGAGGACGATGGCCCTGATACATTTCGATTTTTAAAGAACGCAGGCTCGTCGACACATGCAGCAGTACGAGCGTCTATCCAAACGAATACTTACGACCTCTCACCTGCACATGCCGGCTACTTATCCAATACCGCCATGCTGGCGATAGCGTCGAATTCGTTGAGTACATCAGGGTGATGCTTTGTTAGATGACGCAGTATCGCGTCGTTCGCCATCAGCTTTGCCAAATACCCTTTGGCCAATACTAGGTTAAGAACGTCCTGCCCATAGGACTGCTCAGCCAGCTTGAATTGCTCTTGCAGATTTCCCATTTCCCGTTCCATCTTTGCCATCTGATCAGCACTAACACCAGCCATTTTTCTGGACTTAGTTTCCCCAACAATCATATTGCTGGGCGTGGCCGCAAACAGAGCCTGCGCGTAGGCGACGGTGAGATTATTAGCGCTCACCATCAATTCAACGCATTCAACCTGCCTAGTCGGCTTCAGTTTGCGCAGCACTGCGCCGAGATTGGCAGAGAACACCTGATCGCGCAGCAATTCCGCTGCCTCGGGACAGATCCCGTCAAGTAGATTTAGCTTTTTAAGAATCTGGCTAATATCAACAGCTAGTGCCCTAGCGAGTCTCTCTGGTTTAACGCCACGATCAACAGCACGTCTGATCATGACGTGCTCCTGAATGCTAGAGAGACGGTTTATTCGATTGTTGTAGGTATAGCTCTCGTCGTCAAGAGCCACTAAACACGGCGCCTTCTCGAATCCCAATTCCTTTAAGGCCGTGAGCCGCGAATGCCCATCCAACAAGATGTACTGCCTATCGCGGTCGGGCTTACCAACAGATAAAGGCTCGATCAAGCCGACGGCCTCAATGGACGCGATGATTTGTTTAAATTTTCGGGAGGTGAACAACCCATCCGGCATTTTTCGCGAAGGCAGAATTAATGAAAGCGGCAAGCTCAATGGTTCCGGAACAAAGCCTAGAGGCGATTTTCCCATAATCAAATTCCCTTCGTCCATACTCGGTCAGCAAGATACTGCGGCAATGTGTCCAGTCCCTCGGCACGCAAGAGGTTCCCAAAGCTCTCGTCTGCAAGCAGCTGGCGCAACGCGCCAACGATGAACAGCAGACTCCGCTGAGTGATTTCCGCTTTCCTAACGAGCTGCTTTTGCCGCTCCACTTCACGCTTATAATTGCGTACCAGACTCGATGAGGTGACATCTTCGTTATGCTTGCGGGGCGTCGCTTTCCCGCCCATTCCTCGGCCTCGTGTTCGACGACGTTCAATTACTCTACGTGCATGGATCAAGTGGCTACCACGCAGCTTGCCGGACTCGTAGGCCTCCTGCAGCGCGGTCTGGATTGCTTTATCGTCGTTGCCAGCGCCGGCGATAGTTATGGCGGCATTGAGCGGAATTCGCCCGCTTCCGACTGCCATCAAGAGCCGCTCCTCGCCGTTCTTAAGCAGGTACAGAATGCCCTGCACATAATCAGTGCTCAGTCCCGTCTTTTCCGCAATAGCTTTTTTGTCGTAACCCCGATCTCTCAGCTTCTCGATGCCAGAAAGCAGTTCCAGCGGACTGAACTTGCGCCGAGCGATGTTCTCCGTCAGGCTCATAATGAGAGCCGACTCATCATCGACACTCATGACGATCGCAGGAATTTCTGACTGACCGAGGCTTCTGAACGCTTTAAAGCGGCCTTCGCCGCAAATGAGCAAGTACCGAACGCCATCACCTCCTGGCCGTGGCGTCACAACGATGGGTTTCTTTAGGCCTAAGCTTTGGATGTTGGTAACGATTTGCTCAAACACTCGATTATTACGGTCGCGCGGGTTGAGCACGTCGATCCTTTCCAATGGGATCATCCGCAACTCAGAATGCTGATAGCCCTTGTCATGGGTCATGCGCTCCTCCGTAATCGACTGCGCCGCGCCATGCCATATAGGTAGTCCAAGCTGTCGAAGTGGTAGCACTCGAACTCGATCCCGTTGTGGTCGGCCAAGTGGATCCGAGGTTGCCCGAAGTCGAGTCTGGGTAACAAGTAATAATCCAGCGCAGTCTGATTTTCACTATCCAAGCGTACTGCCACCGTGATATCTGGTGCGAGTGTCGCATCGAAGCGCACCTTCCATCTCCGTCGTCCATTTTCGAATGACTGACAGCGAGCCAGCACTAACGAGACTGTGAATTCGCGATTGACGTTGAGAAGATCCGTTGCCGGATCACGCTCAACTACTCCACCAACGTCAGAGATCATTCGTTCTGTCTCAGTAACGATTTGGGGATGCAGTCGCCGCAAAAATTTATTGGCTTCGAGATACTGGTAATCCCTGTCCGGCGTAAAACCAACTGCATGGTAAGCACGGATCAGACTGCCGAACCTATGTGCATAGGCTGCTGCCGAAGGCATGCCTTCAGCTTCGTTGATGATTAATCCTGAGAGATATCCATGCCGCTGGTACAGATTGCGCAGTTTCTCGACCAGTTCCTCGTTACTATATCGGTGCGCCCGTGCGCGCAAAATGCCTTGTGCAGTGAAAAACAGTTCGGCTGGAACAATGCCATCGAAAGCCCCTTCTTTTTTGATCCACATATCCGGGCTGTTGACCACACGATGCTTCTTAAGTTTGAACGACCGGCGGTTGTAGACGTTGTTTCCAATATACTTTTCATTGGAAAGGACTTCCCTGACTGTGGCCCGCGTCCACGCGCGCCCGAGGTCAGTCATGATACCTCGGCCATTGAGCCGCTCTGCAATCTCAGATTCCACCAGGTTATCATCGACAAACCAACGATAGACTTGATTGACAACGCTCACTTCCGAATCTGGGCCAGGCTGAAGAATAACGCGGTCCGTTTGTAAGCTTTTGTGTTCGCCTCGCGTCAGCTCACTTTTGAAAACCCCCGTC
>Ga0102590_1000878_pt1 | contig 54706 bp, 48 predicted proteins | sample AraplaMF_Col_mMF_FD_76859 | JGI IMG/M metagenome (GOLD analysis project Ga0102590, IMG submission 76859) | Arabidopsis root microbial communities from the University of North Carolina, USA - plate scrape MF_Col_mMF | ecosystem: Host-associated > Plants > Roots > Endosphere | place: USA...
ATCCGTGCTTGCATCCGGCTTAAATCATAATCATAATTCGGGTTATAATTTAAGCGCGGACGTGCTGCGGGTCAACCGTGGGGTTCACGCGACAAACAGGGAGGATCGGATGAGCGCAGGCAGCGGCACGCCGTTTCGCGGCACCGTCGGCAAGACGGTCGCGGAGTCGAAGCCCTGGTGGCCGGAGGCGGCAAGGCCGCCCGCGGGCGCGCCGAATATTCTGGTCGTGCTGTTCGACGATGTCGGCTTCTCCGATTTCGGCTGCTATGGCTCGGCGATCAGGACGCCGACCATCGACAGGCTCGCCGCGGAAGGGTTGCGCTACAGCGGCTTCCACACCACGGCGATGTGCTCGACCACGCGCGCCGCGCTGCTGACCGGCCGCAATCATCATTCGGTCGGTGTCGGGTGCCTCGCCAATTTCGATTCCGGTTATCCCGGTTACCGCGGCAAGATCGCGCGCGAGGCAGGAACGCTCGCCGAGATGCTGCGCGTGCACGGCTATCGCAACTACATGGTCGGCAAATGGCACGTCACGCCGCTGACCGAGAGCGGCGCCACCGGTCCGTTCGACGGCTGGCCGCTCGGGCGCGGCTTCGATCGGTTCTACGGCTTCCTCGATGCCGAGACCGACCAATATGCGCCGGAGCTCATCTCGGACAACACGCATATCGATCCGCCGGGCACCTACGCCGACGGCTACCATCTGACCGAGGATTTGATCGACCAGTCGATCCGTTTCATCGGCGATCATGTTGCCGATCGTCCTGATGTTCCCTGGCTGACCTGGGTTGCGCTCGGCGCCTGCCATGCGCCGCACCAGGCGCCGATGGATATCATCCGCGGCTACGACGCCGCCTTCGCGCATGGCTGGGACGTCGAGCGCGAGCAGCGGCTCGCGCGTCAGAAGGCGATGGGACTGGTGCCGCCGGATACGCGGATGCCGCCGCGTAACGACGGCGTGAAGGCCTGGGAGGAGCATTCGGCCGACGAGCGGCGCGTTTTCACGCGCCTGCAGGCGGCCTTCGCCGGCATGCTCGATCATTCCGACCGGCATCTGGCGCGGCTGGTCGCATTTCTGGAAACGGCCGGCATCCGCGACAACACGGTGATCATGGTGATGTCCGACAATGGCGCGAGCCAGGAGGGCGGGCCGCTCGGCTTCGTCAATGCGATGGGGCCGTTCAACTTCAAGCCGGAGCCGATCGCGGAGAAGCTTGCCCGGATCGACGACATCGGCGGGCCCGACACCCACAGCAATTTTCCACATGGCTGGGCGATGGCCTCGAACACGCCGCTGCGGCGCTACAAGCAGAACACCCATGGCGGCGGCATCCGCGATCCCTTTGTCATCAACTGGCCGAAGAAGATCGCGGGCAAAGGCGAACTGCGGCACCAGTTCGTCCATGCCTGCGACCTCACGCCGACGCTGCTGGACCTGATCGGCATCGCGGCGCCCGCGGAGATCGCGGGCTGCCCGCAGATGCCGCTGGAAGGCGAGAGCTTTGCGCGCTCGATCACCGATGCCTCCGCGCCCTCGAAAAGCTCGCCGCAATATTTCGAGATGTTTGGCCATCGCGGCCTCTGGCACGGCGGATGGAAGGCCGTGGCGTTCCATCCATCGGGCACGCCGTTCGAGAGCGACAAATGGGAGCTGTTCCATCTCGACGAGGACTTCTCCGAGACTAATGACCTTGCGGCGAAAGAGCCGGAGCGTCTGGCCGCGATGATCGCGACATGGTGGGCGGAGGCCGAGACGCGCAGCGTGCTGCCGCTCGACGACCGGTTCGGGCCGCGCTTTGCCGAGAACGCCGCGCGCTTCCACGGTGCGCGCCACCATTTCGTCTTCCACGCCGGCATGGGCCATGTGCCGACCGACGTCGCCCCCGACGTGCGCAGCCGCAGCTATACGATCGAGGCGCATGTCGAGATCGGCGAGGCGGGCGCGGACGGCGTGCTGATCTCGCATGGCGATGCGACGTCGGGCTACAGCCTCTACGTCAGGGACGGCCATCTCGTGCACGATCTCAACATCGGCGGCAGCCATCAGATCGTTCGGTCGGACCGCAAAGTGCCGTCAGCTGCGCGGCGGCTCGGCGTGCATGTCGAGCGCCTCGTGCGCAAGGAGGCGCCGGCGAAGGGCTCGCGCACCGGTGTCACCGAGTACACGCTGCTGATCGACGGCGAGCCGGTGGGATCGCTGCAGACCCAGCTCGGCTTCCACACGCTGATCTCGTGGTCCGGCCTCGACATCGGCCGCGACCGCGGCAGCCCGGTGTCGCATTACGAGGCGCCGTTCGAATTTGAGGGACGGCTGCTCCGCGTCACCGTCACCATGCACAACGACCAGAAGCTCGACGGCGAGGCCGTCGGCAACGCACAGATGGCGCGGCAGTAGCGCGGCGAGGGGCGTCGCTGCATCCGCGCCGTCATTGCGAGCGCAGCGAAGCAATCCAGACTGTCTCCGTGGAAAGATTGCTGGATTGCTTCGCTACGCTCGCAATGACGAGGTGAGAGAGGCGTGCACTCCAGCAGAAAACGGGGAACGCGCTACTTGATCTTGTCGTAGGCGGCCGCGAAATCGCCCAGCGGCATCGGGATTGCAATGGTCTCCTTGGCCATGTTCTGGAAGGAAACCTTGAGCTGCTTGCCGGCGCGCAGGGCGGCCAGCAGATCCGCCGCGACCGGCGTCGAGGCGTAGCAGCCGCGGTTCTCGCAGGTCTGGATCTGGAGGTCGAATGTCTTGCCCTCGTCGACCTGGAGCTTGGCGCCGACCGGCAGGTTGAGGCCGAGCGGCAATTGGAGCAGCGCGACCGGCGTGCGGGTGTCGGGCGCGATACGGATGTTGATCAGGACGACGGTCTGGCCGGTCTTGGTCAGCACCGCGTTCTGCTCCATCGCGCATTCGAGCGCCGCGTCACGGCTGGCGCTGGTGCAGCGCACGATCCAGCCGGCCTGCTGCGCCGAAGCACCGTCAACCTGCGGCTGCGTCGGGGCTGGTGCGGGCTGTGCGGCAGGCGCCGCATTCTTCCTGGCGCCCTGCTGGGCATAGGCCGCGCTCGTTGACAACAGCAGTGCAGCGGCAAGGGCGACAAGTCGGGATTGCATGGGCATGGCGAAACCACGTTGGCGTGACCGGGGGCCTCGCTGTAGCGTCGCGGGCGCAGCGGTGCAAGCCTACTCGGCGGCTTCCTTGACGGTGCCGTGCCCGGGCGTTTCGTGGCCTTCGCCGTCACCTGAACGGCCCCAGCCCGAGAACCAGTTGTTGAGCTTGTCGAGATAGAGGTAGACGACTGGCGTCGTGAACAGCGTCAGCGCCTGGCTGACGATCAGGCCGCCGACCATGGCGTAACCGAGCGGTTGGCGGATCTCGGCGCCAGTGCCGTGACCGAGCATCAGCGGCACGCCACCGAGCAGGGCTGCCATCGTCGTCATCATGATGGGGCGGAAGCGCAGCAGCGCGGCCTGACGGATCGATTCCTCCGGCGTCTTGTGCTCGTCGCGTTCGGCGGCGATGGCGAAGTCGACCATCATGATGCCGTTCTTCTTCACGATGCCGATCAGCAAGATGACTCCGATCAAGGCAATGAGGCTGAACTCGAAGCCGGCCGCCATCAGGATCGCGAGCGCGCCGACGCCGGCCGAGGGCAGGGTCGACAGAATCGTGATCGGGTGGATGTAGCTCTCGTAGAGAATGCCGAGGATCAGATAGACCACGACCAGCGCGGCGAGGATCAGCAGCGGCACAGTGCCGAGCGACTGCTGGAACGCCTGCGCGGTGCCCTGGAAACTCGAATTGAGCGTCGGCGGCGCGCCGAGCTCGGCCATCGCCTTCTGCACGGCCTCGGTGGCCTGGCCGAGTGCGATGCCCTGCGCGAGGTTGAAGCTGATCGTGATCGCCGGGAACTGGCCCTGGTGGCTGATCGAGAGCGGGCGAACCGGATCGGTGCTCCAGGTGGCGAACGTCGACAGCGGCACCTGGTCGCCGGTCAGCGGCGAGCGCAGATAGAGCTTGTTCAGGCTCTCGAGACTGCCCTGCATCTCCGGCAGGATCTCGAGGATCACCTTGTAGGTGTTGAGCTGGGTGAAATATTGCGTGACCTGGCGCTGTCCGAAGGCGTCGTAGAGCGTGTCGTCGATCAGCTGCGGCTGGATACCGTAGCGCGCCGCAGTGTCGCGGTTGATCTTGAGCTGGACCGTGGTGCCCTGGGTCTGCTGGTCGGTGGCGACGTCGCGCAGTTCCGGCAGCGTCGCCATCTTGGCGAGGATCTTCGGCGCCCAGTCGTTGAGCTCGGCGAGATCGGCGTCCTGCAAGGTGAACTCGAACTGGGTACGTGTCGGCCGGCCGCCGAGCCGGACGTCCTGCGCCGCCTGCATGTAGAGGCGGGCGCCGGACACCTTCTCGAGCTGTGGACGCAGTCGTGCGATGATCTGCTGCGCGGACGCATCGCGGTGGTCGCGCGGCTTCAGCGTAATGAACATGTTGCCGTTGTTGCCGGCACGGCCGCTGCCGCCGATGTTCATCGCCACGGACGCAACGTCGGGATCGGCGAGCACGATCTTGCCGAGCTCGACCTGGCGGCGCTGCATCTCGGCGAACGAGATGTCCTGCGAGGCTTCCGAGGTCGCGGTGATCAGGCCGACGTCCTGTTGCGGGAAGAAGCCCTTCGGGATCAGCACGAACAGATAGACCGACAGGGCCAGGGTCGCGAAGAAGATCGCGAGCGTCGTCCGCCGCCAGCTGAGGGCATGGTCGAGCCCCCATTCGTAGCCGCGCAGCATCGCGTCGAAGCCACGTTCGCTCCACTGGTAGAACTTGCCGTGGGTCACTTCGCCATGGGAGCGCAGGAAGCGCGAGGCCATCATCGGCGTCAGGGTCAGCGACACGAACATCGAGACGAAGATCGTCATCGCCAGCACGACGGCGAATTCGCGGAACAGGCGGCCGATGATGCCGCCCATCAGCAGCAGCGGGATCAGCACCGCGACCAGCGAGATGCTGATCGAGACAATGGTGAAGCCGATTTCCTTCGACCCCCTGAAGGCGGCCGCCATCGGCGTCTCGCCTTCCTCGATGTAGCGCGTGATGTTTTCCAGCATCACGATGGCGTCGTCGACGACGAAGCCGACCGCGATGGTGAGCGCCATCAGCGACAGATTGTCGAGCGAATAGCCGGCCACCCACATCAGGGCACACGCGCCCAAAAGCGCCAGCGGCACCGTGATGGTGGGAATCACCGTCGCCCAGAAGCTGCGCAGGAAGATGAAGATGACCATGACCACGAGTGCGATGGTCAGCAGCAGCGTGAACTGGACGTCCTCGACCGCCGCCCGGATGGTCGTGGTGCGGTCACTGATCACCTCGATCTTGATCGCCGGCGGGATCGCGGCGACGAGCCGGGGCAGCGTCGCCTTGATCCGGTCGACGGTCTCGATGACGTTGGCGCCTGGCTGCTTGAAGATCACCAGAAAAACGCCGCGCTTGCCGTTGGCCCAGGCTGCCTGCTTGGCGTCTTCAGCTCCGCTCACCGCCTGGCCGATGTCACGGATCCGCAAGGGACCGCCGTTGCGATAGGCGATGATGACGTCGTTCCAGTCCTTGGCCTGGGTCAGCTGGTCGTTGGCGTAGATGGTGTAGGCGCGTTTGGGACCGTCGATATTGCCCTTGGGGCTGTCGACCGTGGTGATCGCGATCTGGCTGCGCACGTCCTCCATCGACAAGCCCTTGGCGACGAGCTTGGCCGGGTCGATCTGGATTCGGATGGAGGGTTTCTGTTGGCCGCCGATGAAAACCTGCGCGACGCCCGAGAGCTGGCTGATCTGCTGAGCGAGCTGGGCATCGACCGCGTCACTGACGCTGGTCAGAGGCAGCGTCTCTGATGTCGCGGACAGCAGCAGGATCGGAGCGTCGGCCGGGTTGACCTTGCGGTAGGTCGGCGGCGAGGGCAGGTTCTTCGGCAGCTGACCGCTGGCGGCGTTGATGGCGCCCTGCACGTCGTTGGCGGCGCCGTCGATGCTGCGGTTGAGGTCGAACTGGATCGTGATCGACGCGGTACCCAGATAGCTCGTCGAGGTCATCTGGGCGATGCCGGGGATCTGGGCGAATTGCCGCTCCAGCGGCTGCGCCACCGACGAGGCCATCGTCTCGGGGCTGCCGCCCGGCAGATTGGCGGTGATCTGGATGGTCGGGAAGTCCACCTGCGGCAGCGGTGCGACCGGCAGCTGGGGGTAGGCGACGAGACCGACGAAGAGAATGCCGGCCATCAGCAGCGAGGTGCCGATGGGATAACGGATGAAAGGTGCCGAAATCCCGCCCGCGTTCATTCCTGTCGTACCTTGTTCTGGCTTGGATCCGAACTCGCCACGGCCGTCGAGACAAGGCTCCCGGGCTGCACCTTGAACTGGCCGCCGGTGATCACCTGCTGGCCCGGGGTCAGCCCTTCATCGACGACCGAACGACCGTCGATGGCGTAGCTGACCTTGATCTTGTGCAGTTCGGCCTTGTTGTCCTGATTGACCGTGTAGGCATAGAGGCCGTTGGTCGAATGCTGAACCGCGTCGTCCGGAACCACGGTCGCGTCCTTCAGGGTGCGCACCAGAAGGCGCGTCGAAACCGACTGGCCCGGCCACAGCGTGTGGTCCTTGTTGTCGAACACCGCCTTGAGCCGGATAGTCCCGCTGGTGGTGTCGACCTGGTTGTTGATGACCGCAAGCTGGCCTTCGGCAAGCGTCTTTTTCCCGTCGGTCGTGAACGCGATCACCCTCAGCGCACCGGCCTTCTGGCCCTCGCTGATGTAGGGCAACTGGTCTTCCGGTGCGGTGAAGATCACCGAGATCGGCTCGACCTGCGAGATCGTGACGATGCCGGTCTGTGTCGATGCGTTGACGATGTTGCCGACGTCGACCAGACGCAGGCCGGCGACGCCGGTGATCGGCGCCTTGATCTGGGTGTAGTCGAGCTGGGTCTGGGCGTTGGAGATGGCGGCTTCGTCGGCGGCGATCTGCGCGGTGAGCTGGGCGACGGTCGAGCGCTGGGTATCGACCCGCTGCGCGGTCGCGAACTCTCCGAGCTTCGTGGCGCGCTGCAGCTCGAGATTGGCGTTGGCGAGATTAGCCTCGTCCTGAGCCTTCTTGGCCTTGGCCTGGTCGAGCGCGGCCTTGTAGGGGCGGGGATCGATCGAGGCCAGAAGCTCGCCCTCCCTGGCGATCTGGCCTTCGGTGAAGGCGATCTTGTCGATCTGCCCGTCGACGCGACTTCGGACTTGTACGGTGTTGAAGCCAGCAACCGTGCCGAGGCCGGTCAGATAGACCGGGAAGTCGACCTTCTGGACCGGTGAAACACTGACGGGGACGGCGGACGGGCGCGGCGGTCCCTTTTGGGCGGTCTGGGCTTTTCCGCTCTCGGGCGAGCCGTATTTCTGCCAACCAAAGTAGCCCGCCGAGGCCACGGCCGCGATGATCAGAATCCAGAGGATCGGCCGTGATGTCTTCATATCGGCTCGCATGCCCAAAGGTATGAATTATGGGCCAATCATAGGGTTCCAGCGTGCTTGTATAATACACGCCAAGTTCGAGTGTAAACAGCACTATCGAATGGAAATCCTAAACAATTGGAAAGCTTTGCACCGCTTAGGCAACCCTCTGGCGCACCGGTGTGCAGTGCTGCATTTTCCCAGAACGAACCATCAGCGAGCAAAGCTCGTGCAATGCTCGGAAGCGGTGTGGCGGCGCCTCGCGTTGTCGGCACGGCCTCCTCTCATCATGAGCGCGACGGCGCGCGTGAGAACGGTTCTAAACCGTGAGTGCTGCGTTTCGGTTGTCAGGAAAATCTGCATCGGTCATATCGGCCCCGCCACAACGGGAGCGCAGGATGGACGAGCTGAACGGCAAGCTGATCGCGAGTCAGATTTTGATCACGGGCCTGATCGCGCGCGTCGCCAACGAGCAGCGTGATCCTTTGCGCTTCCTCACCGACTTTCGCGACGAGATCAAAGCTGTCGTCAACGGCGTCAACATCGCCGGCATGGACAACAGCGACCGCGTTCGCGCGGTCGCGCAGAAAACCATCGACGAGTTGTTCTCGCTGATGAAGCCGCCGAGCAGCGATTGACGTCGCGCGCACGACGCTGATTTTCGCTGCGTTTTTCCCGTTCGATTTAGAACGAGTCCAATCTCGGTTTAGAACCGTTTCAAACTACTGTTTAGAATCGTTTTGATCTGGACTTATTCAAGGGTTCTCGCGGCTTGCTCGCATTGACCCGCTATTTTGCCGCCGATACCAACAGCTTCATCGTTCGTCGAAGTGAATGAACGAACAGGAATATGGGGCGTGTTGAAATGGGGCAGGTGGTCGCACCGAAGTCGCTGCGTTCGTTCGCAGCGTTCGAGTTGATGGATGAAAAGTCGTCGGCAGGTTCCGGCAAGACGGTATCGGCAGTCGCGAGCTTGATCGCGGTGGCGTCGGTGTCGAGTGGCGCACAGGCGCAGCAATCGAACCTGCCGCCGGTGACGGTCGATGCTCCCGTCGAACGTCCGCGCCCGACAGCCTCGAAGCCGACCGCAGATCAGGTCCGTGCGCGCAATGCGCTGCGCCGCGCCGCACAGCGCCAGCAGGCCCAGCAGCAGGCTGCCGCCGTCACACCGGGCGCTGCGGGCGCCGTGGATCGCAATCCCTATGCCGATCCGGCCGCGCCCTACAAGGTCGACCACGTCCAGGCCTCCGGCAAGTTTCCGGAGCCGATGCTGAACACGCCGAAGACCATCACCGTGCTCAGCAAGGAGGTGCTCCAGGACAAGAACGCCACCACGCTCAAGGAGATCGGGCGCTCGACCGCCGGCGTGACGCTGGGATCGGGCGAGGGCGGCAACGCGTTCGGCGACCGCTTCTTCATCCGCGGCTTCGACGCGCGCAACGACGTGTTCATCGACGGCATCCGCGATCCCGCCGTTTCCATCCGCGAGAACTTCTTCACCGAGCAGATCGAGATTCTGCGCGGGCCGGCATCGTCCTATGCCGGCCGCGGCACCGCCGGCGGCGCCATTAACATCGTCACCAAGCAGGCGGGCGACACCAACTTCAAGCGGATGGATACCGAGTTCGGCACCGACAGGACCAAGCGCGTCACGCTCGACGTCAATCAGGTCATCGATCCGACCTTCTCGGTGCGCGCCGGCGGCCTGTTCCAGGATGCCAACGTCGCCGGGCGCGACTACGTGACCGACAATCGCTGGGGCTCGTTCATCTCGACCAAGTACACGCCGACCACCGATCTGAAGATCACGACGAACTACGTCCATACCGACCTTAGCGGCCTTCCGGATTTCGGCGTGCCCTACTACAAGCAGGGCAACGTGCCGGTGACCTCGGCCGGCATTCCGCGTGGCAACTGGTACGGTTTCCTCAATCGCGACTTCCAGACCGCGCGGCAGGATTTCGGTACCGGTACGATCGAGTACAAGGTCAACGAGGCCATCACGCTGAGCAGCAAGGTGCGCGGCGAGCACTCGCTGCTCAACTATATTGGCACGCTGCCGCAGAACCCGAATACGACCAGCCCCAATCCGCTGCTCTGGACCACGACGGCGAGCGCACAGAGCCGCTACCAGAACGTGGACGTGTGGGCCAACCAGAACGAAGCCACGTTCAAGCTCGACACCGGCGGCGTGAAGCACACGGCGGTGTTCGGCGTCGAATATTCGAACGAGAACATCTCGATCGACCGTTACACCGGCCTGTCGTCGGAACTGTTCGGCGGCGGCTCGACCAGCAACGGCGCCGTCACGGGAGTCAATCTCTATTCGCCGCAGTACACCAACATTCCCTTCAGCAACACGCCGTCGCTGGTTGGAAACCCGACGCGTTATGGCGTCAACACCAGCAGCGTCTATGTCATGGACACCGCGAACTGGCAGGACACCATCATCGTCAACGGCGGCATTCGCTATGACGGCTACAGCCAGAGCGCATCGACGAACTCGGCCTATCTGAAGCAGAACGCCGATCTGGTGAACTACAACGTCGGCCTAGTCTACAAGCCGATGTCGATCGGCAGCATCTATGCGGCCTACGCGACCTCGGCCAATCCGTTCGGGTCGGAGCTGGACGCGACCGGCACCGACTACGGCGGCGTTCCCGCCAACTCGACCATCCTGCTCGGGCCCGAGCGCAACAAGGCGGCCGAACTCGGCACCAAATGGGAGCTGGCCGACCGCCACCTGCTGGTCAGTGCCGCGCTGTTCCAGACCACGAAGGACAACGCCCGCGAGACCGTCAGCGGTCTGCTCACCTCTGGCGCGGCCTACCGCATCCAGGGCATCGACATCGAGGCCGAGGGCAAGATCACGGATCGCTGGAGCATCTTCGGCGGCCTGGTGCTGATGCAGTCGAAGGTCACGCAGAGCGGCGTTGCCTCCAACCTTGGCCTGCAGCTTGCCAACATCGCCCACCAGTCGTTCAGCATGCTCACCAAGTACAAGTTCGATGGCGGCTGGGAGCTGGGCGGGCAGGCGGTGTACCGCTCGAAAGTCTATGGCGGCACATTCGCGGCCAATACCGGCAACGAGCTGCCGAGCTACTGGCGCTTCGACGCGTTCGTCGAGAAGAAGATCGACGCGAACTGGACCATGAAGTTCTATGCGCAGAACCTGACCAACAAGCTGTACTACGATACGCTCTATCGCAGTGCCGTACCGTTCGTCGCGGTCGCGCCGGGACGGGCGTTCTATCTCGTCACGACAGCGAAGTTCTGATCATGCTGACGTGCCTGCCTGGCGTCCTGAGCAAAGATGATGTGGCGGATTTCCGCCGCATCATGGACGCCAGCGATTGGGAAGACGGCCGCTCGACTGCGGGGGCGCAGTCGGCCATGGTCAAACGCAACGAGCAATTGCCGCCGGACGGCGAGGTCGCGCGCAAGCTCGGCAACCGCATCATCTCGGCGCTGACGTCCAATCCGCGCTTCATCGCGGCGGCGATCCCGCTCCAGATCTTCCCGCCGCTGTTCAACCGCTACGCCGCGAGCGGCGGTCACCATTTCGGCCTGCATGTCGACAATGCGATCCGTGGCGACCGCCTGACCGGTCTTCGCATCCGCACGGACCTTTCTGTCACGCTGTTCCTCGCCGAGCCGGAGGAATACGACGGTGGCGAACTTGTGATCGAGGACACCTACGGTTCGCACGAAGTCAAGTTGCCAGCGGGCGACTGCGTGCTCTATCCCTCGACCAGCCTGCATCTCGTGACGCCGGTGACGAGGGGAGCACGGGTTGCGTCTTTCTTCTGGCTCCAGAGCATGATACGGGACGATCAAGCCCGGAGCATGATCTTCGACCTCGACACCGCGATTCAGGCGCTGGTGGAACGGCTCGGGCGCGACGATCCCGAAACGGTCAAATTGACGGGTATCTATCACAACCTCATTCGCCACTGGGCCGAAGTATGAAGATCATGTCCCTCCGAGCAAGCCTTGCCGCAGCCGTGATGCTGGCGGCCGCCTGGCTCGCATTCCCTGTTTCTGCCCAGCAACAAACCGCGCCCGCGGCAACGCCGTCATCGACAGCTCCGGCAGCGGCCGGTCCGGCGACGGTGCCTTCGACCGCAGGACCGGCGGTTTCCCCGACGGCGGCCACGCCGGTAACTCCCCCGACTGCCTCCGCACCGGCCGACGCTGTGCCGGGCGAGCCGGGCGGCCGTTCGGTGAAGTCGACCGCCCCGGCCATGAAGGAATTGTCGCCCTGGGTGATGTTCATGTCGGCCGACATCATCGTGAAGGCGGTGATGATCGGGCTCGCGTTCGCGTCGCTGACGACATGGGCCGTCCTCATCGCCAAATCAATCGAGCTGTCGGTTGCCTCCGCCAAGCTTCGTTCGGCATTGAAGAAAGTTTCGGAAGCGCGCTCGTTGGCGGAGGCGCAGATGGCGCTCGGCGCCAAGCAGGGGGTGTTGCCGTCCTTCCTCGCGTCCGCGCTACGCGAAGCGCGGATGTCGGCGGGCATCTCCAGCGACGCCGGCATCAAGGAGCGCGTAGCTTCCAGCTTCTCCGAGATCGTGCGCGCCGAGGGTCGTCGCATCCGGATCGGCATGGGCGTACTCGCGACCATCGGCTCCACGTCACCCTTCGTCGGCCTGTTCGGCACGGTCTGGGGCATCATGAACAGCTTCATCGGCATCTCGAAGTCGCAGACCACCAACCTTGCCGTGGTCGCGCCGGGCATCGCAGAGGCTTTGCTCGCCACCGCGATCGGCCTGGTTGCCGCGATCCCCGCCGTCATCATCTACAACCACTTCTCGCGCGTGACGAAGGGCTATCTCGAGCTCGTCAGCCGCGCATCGGGTGCGGCTGCGCGCCTGCTGTCGCGCGATCTCGACCGCAGTCACGGCAGTGTGCATTCGCGCGCGGCGGAGTGAGCCATGGCCGTTTCGATCACGGACAACGATGACGACGACGATTTCAATGAAACGCATGACATCAACGTCACGCCTTTCATCGACGTCATGCTGGTGCTGCTGATCATCTTCATGGTCGCAGCTCCGCTGTCCACGGTCGACCTGCCGATCGATCTGCCGACGTCGACATCGACGCCGCAAAAGAAGCCCGACAAGCCGACCTATGTCAGCATCAAGCCGGATCTTTCGGTCGCGATCGGGGAGAATTTCGTCAAGCGCGTCGACCTCGTCAGTGCGCTCGACAACACGCCGGACATGAGCAGGGACAAGTACATCTTCCTGCGCGCCGATCGAGCCGTGCCGTATGGCGAACTGATGGCCGTGCTGGAGTTCCTGAACAAGGGGGGCTATTCTAAGGTCAAGCTGGTGACGCTGGAAGGTGTCCCGGGGGCGACGCCGTCACCGGGCGCGCCGGCGGACGCAGCGAAGCCGTGACGAAGGCCCGACGCCGATGTCCGAATACGAACTGAAACCGTCTCGCAAGCTGTGGCTGTTCGCCGCCGTGGCGGCGCTCGCACTTCATCTGGGCGGCGCCGCGCTGGCGCTGGCCTATTTGCGCAACGAAGAGCCGGATTTCATCGCGGATCCGCAGGGCATCGAGGTTGGACTCGAGTCCATGTCACCCAATGGCGAACCCAGCGAATTGCCGCCCGGGCCTGACTCGAACGAGTCGGTGGCCTCGCCCGAGCTGACCCAGCAGAAGGCCGAGCTCAAGGAGAGCAGCCTTCCCAAGGACGTCCCGATGGAGGTCGAGGAGGCCGACCGGGCCGTGACGATGAACGAGACCAAGAAACCGGTCGAGGAGGAAACCAAGGAATCGGTTGTCCCTACGGCAGCCTCGGTGGCTTCACCCGCCGCCGAAGCGACGGCGATGCCGACCTCCGATGCGGAAAAGAAGAGCGACCGTTCGGTGCGCATTCGCCAGGGCTGGGAAAAGGACCTGGTCGCGCATCTCGACCGGCATAAGCGCTATCCCAAGGGCCTGTTCAAGGCGGCCGAGCTCTCGGTTCGGCTGACGCTCGACCGGCTCGGCCATGTGGTCGAGGTTGCCATCGAGAAGGGCTCGGGCGATGCGGCGTTCGACGAGGCCGCCATCGGAATGGTCAGGCGCTCCGATCCCGTCCCGACCCCGCCTGCGCTGGTCGCCGACGAAGGGCTGACCTTCGTCTTGCCGGTGCTGTTCAGGAAGAACGAGAAGGGTGCCAAGGCCGAGGCCGCAGCGCGGCCCTCTTCTCAACGCCAATAGAGCCGGATCGCGACGTAGACCACAACCAGGCAGGCGAAGATCAGGGCGACCGGGAGCGGCCGCTTCTGGGTTCCGCCGAACGTAGCCGACACGAAGGAGGCCGCTGTCTTCTTCGGTTTGGGTGCCGGCCGCCGGAAGGCGGTAACATTGTCCGCCGCAGGCTCAGCCGCGCGCGGCTGGACGTCGGGCGGAGTTCCTGCACCGCCCATCTCGGCATAGTAGGCCTTGTAGATCGCGCCAATGGTGGCCTCGTTGGCTTCGCCCTCGCTCATCTGCGCCAGCAGGTTCTTGTAGCTCGCGAGGAACTCCTGGGCCTCCGGAGGCAGAGCGGACGACCCGTTGAGCTTGGCCATCATCTTCCAGGTGGCGAAATCGGCGCGGGCACGGGTGTCGGCGCGTCGCGCGATCAGCATATCGGCAGCTTTGACCAAGTCGGCCTCTGGCCCTTCGGCTTGTGTGTTCGGGTGTCGCTGTTCAACTACGCATTGCCGGTCAGAAACAGAACAGCCTGAATCACATAACCGGTCAACGTTCGCAGTATTGCTGAAATAACATCAAGATTTAGACCGAACTGCGAGCCGGCCAAAGGCAGCAGGATCAGCAGCGCGATCAGGATCATCATCCCGAACGGCTCGAGCCGGGCCAGCGGCAGGGCGAGCGGGCGGGGCAACAGCCCGACCGCGACTCGCCCGCCGTCGAGCGGCGGGATCGGCATCATGTTGAAGACCGCCAAGACCGCGTTGATCAGGATCGCGTTCTTGAGGTTGTCGGCTATCCATTGCGCCGAACCGGCGGGTATCCACGGCAGGGCGTGAACGGCGAGGCCGGCCGCCAGCGCCAGCAGGATGTTGGTGGCGGGCCCGGCCAGCGCCACCCAGACCATATCGAGCCTCGGATTGTTGAGATTGCGGTAGTTCACCGGTACCGGCTTGGCATAGCCGAACAGGAACGGCGAATGCGCAAACAGCAGCATCGCCGGCAGGATCAGCGTGCCGAACGGATCGACGTGGCGGAGCGGGTTGAAGCTCACGCGGCCGAGCTGCCAGGCCGTGTTGTCGCCGAGCCGATGCGCGACAAAGGCGTGCGCAGCCTCATGGAAGGTGATGGCGAGCAAAAGCGGCAGCACCCACACCGAGAGGTCATAGAAATTGATGTTCACGGCTCGTCTGTCCCGGTTGTGCCTGCGGCCTTGCAGACGACCCGGCCGAACCGGCGGTGCAGCAACGCTTCAGCTCAACATAGGGTGCCCGGTGCCGAAATGCCACGCTGCAGATGATCCGCCAGCAGCGCCGCCGGGCGCGACAGATCGCGCGCGCGGTGGAGGCGGATGTCCGCCGACGGCAGCGGCGGCAGGCCGCCGCGTAACGACAGGACGCGCAGGCGAGAGGGCAGGGTGCCGGCTTTCACGACCGTGATCGCGAGGCCCTGCGCCGCGATCGCCTCCACCGCTGCGAGCGTCCGGCTGACAAAGGCCAGCCGCCAGGGCCGGCCGGCGGCATCGAGGGCGTCCGCGGCCCATTGACGGAACAGGCAACCCGGCGGGTAGAGCGCGACGGGCAACACGTCGTGCTGCATGCCGGCTGGATACGACTCGGCCGCGGCCCAGACCGCTTGCTCGCTCCGTAGCAACTCGCCGCCACCGCGTCCCTTCGGGTGCATGGCGATGACGAGATCATAGGCATCGCCGAGTCGCGCCGGCATGGTCGCGGTCAGTCCGGTCTCGATCTCGACCTGTATCTCCGGATGTTTTTGGGCAAAGCGCGCCAGCAAGGGCGGAATGACGATCGTGCCGTAATCGTCCATCACGCCGAGACGGACGACGACTTCGTACTTGCGCGCGCGGAGCGCATCGACCGCCTCGGCATTGAGGTCGAGCAGCCGCCTCGCATAGATGAGGAGCTCATCACCCGCCGCGGTCAGTGCCACGCCGGCCCTGGTGCGCTGAAACAGCTTTGTCCCGAGCCGTTGCTCCAAACGCCTGATCTGAACGCTCACCGCCGATTGGGTCCGGTTGAGCGTCGCGGCCGCGCGCGTGAACGAGTGATGCTCGGAGACGGCAAGGAAGGCCTTCAGCAGATCGGGATCGAGAACAGGTGCGGTCATGATGAAAACTTATCCCAGCATGACGGAAATTCCATTCCCTGTTTGGGCGAGCCTCGTATGCTGCTGTCAAAGCATCAACGGGAGGACTTGTGGCAGAAATCTCCGGCGTTCTGGCCGCCGTGCTGTCGAGCGGCCTCGGTGGCACCTCGATTGGCGCGACGCGCTATCTCGTCAGCAGTCTCGATCCGCTGGCGATCGGCTCGTTCCGGTTCGGCATCGGCTTTCTGCTGCTGTTTCCGCTGACGCTGCTGCGCGGCGACCGCTGGCCGGGGCGAGGGGATTGGCCCGCTGCGATCGGGCTCGGCATCCTGTTCTTCGCGCTGTTCCCGATCCTGTTCAATGCGTCGCTGATCTTCACGACCGCCGCGCGCGGCGCTCTCGCGCTGTCGACGCTTCCGCTGTTGTCGCTGGTGATCGGGGCCGCGCTCGGCGCCGAAGCCCTGACCTGGCGCAAATCGATCGGCGTTGTGATCGCAACGTTGGGCGTTGCCGTTGCGCTGCTCTCCGACCTGGCCTCGGCACCAGCTGGCGCTTGGCGCGGCGATCTCTTGATGATGGCGGCGGCGCTGTGCATGGCGCTGTACGGAATCTGGTCAAAACCGTTGATCGGGCGCTCCAGCCCGATTGCCTTTACGGCGATGGGCATGGCGGCAGGCGCGGTTTGCCTCATCCTGCTCTCATATGTTCGCGGCAGCTTTGCGCCGGTTTCCGGCTTCGGCCTACCGCAATGGCTGGCGGCTCTCTATCTCGGCGCGTTCGGCGCGGCGGTGACCTTCTATCTCTGGGCCTTCGCGCTGGAGCGGACGACGCCGACGCGCGTCGCGATCTCGGTGACGGTCAACCCGATCACGGCCTCGCTGGTCGGGGCCTGGCTGCTGAACGAGCCGTTGCGCTGGAATCTGGCCGCCGGCATCGTCGCCGTTTTCGCCGGGATCTGGATTGCGACGACGACGGGCCGGCGTGCGCAGGCGGCGTCAAGCCAAGCCTGACCTCACGCCGGGATGGTCGTGATCTCAGTAAGTTGCGCGTCCGCCCGAGATGTCGAACACCGCGCCGGTCGAGAACGCGCAGTCTTCCGACGCGAGCCAGCTCACCATCGCCGCGAGCTCTTCCACCAGCACGAAGCGGCCCTTCGGGATTTTCGACAGCATGAAGTCGATATGCTGCTGCGTCATCTGGTCGAAGATCGCAGTCTTCGCCGCCGCCGGCGTCACGGCGTTGACGAGAATGTCGTGGGCCGCGAGCTCCTTGCCGAGCGACTTCGTCAGCGCGATCAGGCCGGCCTTGGAGGCCGAGTAGTGCGCGGCGTTGGGATTGCCTTCCTTCCCGGCGATCGAGGCAATGTTGACGATCCGCCCGTATTTCTGCGCGATCATCGCGGGCACGATCGCCTTGCAGACGATGAAGGGACCGTCGAGGTTGATGCGCAGCACCTTGCGCCATTCCTCCAGATCGGTCTCCCAGACCGGCTTGTTGACGCCGGCGATGCCGGCATTGTTGACGAGGATGTCGATCTTGCCGAAGGCTTTGAGCGTGGCATCGCGGGCCTGCTCGACCGCAGCAGTGTCGGTGACGTCGACCTTGAAGACCTTGGTCTCGCCGCCAATCTGCTTTGCAGTCTTCTCGGCCAAGCCCGAGTCAAAGTCCCAGATCGCGACCCTGGCGCCGGAGGCGACAAAGCGCTCGGTGATGGCACGGCCAAAGCCCTGTGCGCCGCCGGTGACGATTGCGGCTCGGCCGTTGAGATCGATCTTGTTCATGCTGGCAGCCTCTGGCGTCAGAGCATGTAGCCGCCGTCGACGACGAGGTCGACGCCGGTGGTGAAGGCGCTTTCGTCGCTGCCAAGATAGACCGCCATGGACGCGATCTCGTCGGCGGTGCCGAGCCGGCCCATCTTCTGGCGGGAGATGAACATCTCCTTGCCCTGCGGGCCCTGCGCTGCGGCGCGGTCGAGCATCGAGGGGGTCTCGACGGTGCCGGGGCAGATGCTGTTGCAGCGGATGCCCTTGGTGATGAAGTCGAGCGCGACCGCGCGGGTCAGCAGCGACACCGCGGCCTTCGACGCGCTGTAGACGTAACGATTCGCCGGCGGCCGCAGCGCGGCGCAGGACGAGATGTTGACGATGCTGCCGCCGCCGCCCGCCAGCATGTCGGGCAGGAACGCCCTGATGGTCCGGTGCATCGATTTGACGTTGAGGTCGAACGAGAAGTCGAAATCCTCCTCCGAGCACTCCAGGATCGTGCCATGATGCACGAAGCCGGCCGCGTTCAGCAGGATGTCGACCTTGCCGACGCGCTCGGCAAAGGCGTTGACGTCGGCGGTGTTGCGGACGTCGAGCTTGGCGACCTCGGCGATGCCGTCCTTGGTCAGGCCCGCGATGCCGGCTTCGTTGATGTCGGTGGCGATCACGGTCGCGCCTTCACGCGCGAATGCGATGGCGCATGCGCGACCGATGCCTGCTGCCGCTGCCGTGACGACGGCGCGTTTTCCCTTGAGGCGGTCTGCCATTTTGTTTTTCTCCTTGGCTTGAATGTGTCTATCGGCTCGTCATTGCGATGAGCCCGCGACAAAATTGCAAGGCAATTTTGCGCTGGTGCGACGAAGCGATCCAGACTGTCTCCGCGGAGATATCTCTGGATTGCTTCGCTGCGCTCGCAATGACGGTGTGGTTGTCAGTGATTATCCCGCGCCACGCCGAACGTGCCGGCGACGTTCTGGTAGCGCGTGGCGAGCTCCATGCAGGCGCCGGTCGATTGCTGACCGACGGTGTTACGATAGATCTCCTGCCACGGCGTCTGGTTCGCCGGATGCTTGAAGCCGCCGCTGGCCATGAGCTCGGCGTGGCGCTTCTTCAGCTCCTCGTCCGAGATCAGGATGTTGGCGCTGCCCTTGTTGAGGTCGATGCGCACCTTGTCGCCGGTCTTGAGGATCGCAAGTCCGCCATTGGCGGCGGCTTCCGGCGAGGCGTTCAGGATCGAGGGCGAGCCCGAGGTGCCGGACTGGCGGCCGTCGCCGATGCAGGGCAGCGCGAGAATGCCGCGTTTGATCAGCGCCGCCGGCGGCTGCATGTTCACGACCTCGGCGCCGCCGGGATAGCCGATCGGTCCGGTGCCGCGGACGAACAGCATGCAATGCTCGTCGATGTCGAGCGAAGGATCGTCGATCCGCGCGTGATAATCCTCCGGTCCCTCGAACACGATGGCGCGGCCCTCGAAGGCATTCAGGTCCTTCGGGTTGCTGAGATAGCGGTCGCGGAATTCCTTGGAGATCACGCTGGTCTTCATGATCGCTGAATCGAACAGATTGCCCTTCAGCACCAGGAAGCCGGCGTCCTTCACCAGCGGCTTGTCGTAGGCCCAGATCACGTCGTTGTCGGGCTTCGGCGCGTCCTTGCAGTTCTCGCCGATGCCGCGGCCATTCACCGTGACCGCGTCCTCATGGATGCGCTTGTGCTTCATCAACTCGCGCACCACGGCCGGCACGCCGCCGGCGCGGTGGAATTCCTCGCCGAGATAGAAGCCGGCCGGCTGCATGTTGACCAGCAGCGGCACGTCGTGGCCGACCTTCTGCCAGTCCTCGATCGACAGCTCGACGCCGATGTGGCGGGCCAGCGCGTTGATGTGGATCGGTGCGTTGGTCGAGCCGCCGATCGCCGAGTTGATGACGATGCAGTTCTCGAACGCCTTGCGGGTCAGGATGTCCGAGGGCTTGAGGTCCTCCCACACCATCTCGACGGCGCGTTTTCCCGTCTCGTAGGCGATCTGGCCGCGCTCGCGATATGGCGCGGGGATCGCGGCACAGCCCGGCAGCGAGAAGCCGAGCGCTTCGGCGAGGCCGTTCATGGTCGACGCCGTGCCCATGGTGTTGCAATGGCCGACCGAGGGCGCCGAGGACGCCACGATCTCCATGAACTCCTCGTAGTCGATCTCGCCAGCGGCGAGCCGCTCGCGCGACTTCCAGACGATGGTGCCGGAGCCGGTGCGCTCACCGGCGTGCCAGCCGTTCAGCATCGGTCCGCCCGACAGCACGATCGCGGGCAGGTTCACGGTCGCCGCTGCCATCATGCAGGCGGGCGTGGTCTTGTCGCAGCCGGTGGTCAGCACCACGCCGTCGAGCGGATAGCCGTAGAGGACCTCGACCAGGCCGAGATAGGCGAGGTTACGGTCGAGCGCCGCGGTCGGGCGCTTGCCGGTCTCCTGGATCGGATGGGTCGGGAATTCCATCGCAATGCCGCCGGCCTCGCGGATGCCTTCGCGGACGCGGTGCGCCAGCTCGATATGGTGACGGTTGCACGGGGAGAGGTCGTTGCCGGTCTGGGCAATGCCGATGATCGGCTTGCCGGACTGCAACTCGGCGCGGGTGAGGCCGTAATTCAGATAACGCTCCATATAGAGCGCGGTCATGCCCGGATTATGCGGGTTGTTGAACCATTCCTGGGAGCGGAGGTGGCGGCGAGCGCCGTTGCTGGCGGGCGCATGCCCATTGGTTGGGTTTTTTGTCATTGGTTTCTCCTGCAATGCAAACGCACTGGCGTCGGGGGCTCAGCTTCGGCTGGTGCGATGCCCAACGGCGCGGTCGATGGTTCAAAGGCCCGTTGGCGGGTCATTTCCTCACGAGGTCGATACTACTCACCGCCACTTGGTAACGCTATCATTTTGTTCGCGGCGCCTGCGCCCGATACGGCTGGCTTGCTGTCCGGACGCCGCGATGCTGAGCTCTGCCGCTCGATCACCTTGAAACCGAGATCGAGCACCGGACGCTCGGGGCGCCGCCCGTCGATCGCCTCGATAAGCATGGTCGCGGCGGTGTTGCCCATCTCGTAGCGGTTGGTGCGCACGCTGGTGAGAGTGGGGACCGCGGAGGCCATGAACTCGAGGTCGTTGAAGCCGACGATCGCGATCTGTTCGGGGATCGCGATCTCCCGGCGCCGGCATTCGAAGAGAACGCCGAGCGCGAGGTCGTCATTGGCGCAGAACACCGCATCGATGCCGGGCTCGCGTCCGAGCAGATCGGCGAAGAGGGTGCCGCCGAGCGTCACCGAGGTCGGCGTCGCCGTGGTGACGACGAGGCGCTGTTCGTACAGGCCTGCTTCCTTCATGGCCGAGACATATCCGTCCAGCCGCCGTTGCACCCGCGGGTCCATGCGCGCGCCGACAAAGCCGATCTTGCGGTGGCCTTGCGCGAACAGGTGCGCGACCGCCGCGCGCGCTGCATCATAGTGCGAAAAGCCGATCATCATGTCGACCGGATTGGGCCCGACCTCCATGATCTGCACGATCGGGCAGTCGGCAGCCTCCAGCATCGCGCGCGATTCCGCGGTCTGGTCAATGCCGGTGACGATCAGTCCGGCCGGCTTCTGCGCCAGAAACAGGCGCAGCAGCTTCTCCTCCTGGAGAATACTATAGCGTGTGTTGGACAACTGGATCGAGTACCGGCTGCCTTCGGAGGCGTCATAGATGCCGCGCAGCACGTCGGAGAATACGTTGTTGGTCAGCGACGGAATCAAGACACCGATCACCTCGGTGCGTTGCGAGGCCAGCGCGCGTGCCGCGAGGTTCGGCACGTAGCCGAGCTCCCTGGCGGCGCTCTCGACCCGCGTCCGCTTGGCCACGGACAGCGCCTCCGGATTGCGGAAGAAGCGCGACGCCGTGATCGGGCTGACCCCGGCAAGCTCGGCGACTTCCGCCAGCCGGATTTTGCCGGACTTGGTGCGTTTTCGACCCATTTGCTGCTCTTAACACAGTCACTCCCGCAAACAAAGGAACGTTGACAGCGCTACCAGCAGCGACTAACCAAAGACAAATTGCCAAAACCGCACAAACTGCCGACAATGTCGCTCGCCAAGATCGGGCTTCGGTTGGTGAAGTCTGAAAAAACAAGACGGTCGCGGCGCTCGGTGCGTCGTGGACTTTCGAGGAGGGAGCTAGATGTCGTCTGTGCAAATCCGCGACGTGCGGAAATCGTTCGGCAATTTTGAAGTCCTGCACGGCGTCTCGATTCCGATCGAGGATGGCCAGTTCGTCGTTCTGGTTGGTCCCTCCGGCTGCGGCAAGTCGACGCTTCTGCGCATGCTCGCAGGCCTCGAGAACATCACGTCCGGCACGATCTCGATCGGCGACCGCGTCGTCAACAATGTCCAGCCCAAGGAGCGGGACATTGCGATGGTGTTCCAGAACTACGCGCTCTATCCGCACATGACGGTGGCCGAGAACATGGGCTTCTCGCTCAAGCTGCGGAACGCGGGCTCCGACGAGATCAACAAGCGCGTCAAGCGCGCCGCCGAAATTCTCGCGCTGGGGCCGCTGCTCGAGCGCTATCCGCGCCAGCTTTCCGGCGGCCAGCGCCAGCGCGTCGCCATGGGCCGCGCCATCGTGCGCGATCCCCAGGTCTTCCTGTTCGACGAGCCCTTGTCGAACCTCGACGCCAAGCTGCGCGTCGCCATGCGCACCGAGATCAAGGAGCTGCATCAGCGGCTGAAGACCACGACCGTCTACGTCACCCACGACCAGATCGAGGCCATGACCATGGCCGACAAGATCGTCGTCATGCATGACGGCATCGTCGAGCAGATGGGGACGCCGCTCGAGCTCTACGACAAGCCCGACAACCAGTTCGTCGCCGGCTTCATCGGCTCGCCCGCCATGAATTTCCTCAAGGGGCATGTGCGCGTCAATGGCGTTGCGACCTTCGAAGGGCCGAACGGCGTCAAGCTGCCGCTCAAGAACGCGCCGGCCGCGTCCGACGGCCGCCCGGCCGTCTATGGTGTGCGGCCCGAGCATTTCACCATCGCCGACGACGGCGCCGATGCCGAGATCATCGTGGTCGAGCCGACCGGCTCGGAGACGCAGGTGTTCGCCAAGGTCGGCGGCGAGCAGGTCGTCGCGGTCTTCCGCGAGCGCCACCAGTTCAATCCGGGCGACAAGGTCAAGCTGAAGCCTGACCCGTCGCTGGTTCACTTGTTCGACGAGGCGACGGGCAAGCGCATGTAGCGACGCCGAAGAACTGCCCAAGAACTACACAACATAAATATAAAATCTTAGGGAGAGAACGATGAGCAATTTCGACAGGCGAAGTGTGCTTAAAGCCGGCCTGGGCGGCGCGGCCTTGCTCGCCGGCCCGGGCATCGTCCCGGTCCGCGCGGCGGAGTGGACCAATGTGCCGGAGGCGAACGCCTCCATCCGCGTGCTGCGCTGGAAGCAGTTCATCCAGGCCGAATTCGACAAGTTCGCCGAGCAGACCAAGAAGTTCTCCGAGAAGACCGGCGTCAAGGTCAAGCTCGAGGCCGAGAGCTGGGAAGACATCCGTCCCAAGGCCGCGGTCGCCGCCAATGTCGGCGCTGGTCCCGATCTCATCATCGGCACGCTCGATGATCCCCACAAATTCCCGGAAAAGCTCATCGACATGACCGACGTCGCCGATTATCTCGGCGCCAAGTACGGCGGCTGGTATCCGGTCGCCGAACGCTACGGCAAGAAGGGCAACAGCTGGATCGCCATCCCGCAGGGCGCGACCGGCGGCTGCCTGAACTACCGCATCAGCCACGTGAAGGCCGCCGGCTTCGACGAATTCCCCAAGGACACCGCCGGCTTCCTCAAGCTCTGCCAGGCCTTGAAGAAGAACAACACGCCGGCCGGCTTCGCGCTCGGCCATGCCACCGGCGATGCCAATGGCTGGTGCCAGTGGGCGCTGTGGGCGTTCGGCGGCAAGGTCGTCAACGACAAGAACGAGGTCGTGATCGACTCGCCGGAGACCATCGCTGCGCTCGAATACGTCAAGGAGCTCTACGCGACGTTTATTCCCGGCGTGTTGTCGTGGAACGACAGCAACAACAACAAGGCCTATCTCAACGGTGAACTCAGCCTGACCCTGAACGGCATCTCGATCTGGACCGTCGGCAAGAACTCCACCGATCCCAAGCAGCAGGAGATCGCAGCGGACACCAATCACGCGCCGATGCCGATCGGACCGGTCGGTGTGCCGACCGAGCAGCAGAACGTCCTGGTCGCCTACGGCTACAAGCACTCGAAGTATCCGAAGGCGGTGAAGGAATACATCAAGTTCATGTGGGACAAGGAGAACTACGACGCCTGGGAGGTTTCCTCGAACGGCTACGTGTCTCCGCCGCTGCCGGCCTACAACGACAACCCGGTGTGGACGTCGGATCCGAAGATCACGCCGTTCCGCGACTGCCTGAAGCGCAGCCGCGACAACGGTTTTGCCGGCGATCTCGGCTATGCCTCCGCCGCCGTGATGGGCGACTTCGTCGTCGTCGACATGTTCGCGGAAGCAGCCTCCGGCTCTGCGACGCCGAAGCAGGCGGCCGCGCGCGCCGCCGAGCGGGCCAAGCGCTACTATCAGGTCTGATCAACGCCAATCTGCACGGCGTCCGGCTCGCCGGACGCCGTGACTCTTCTCGTCGAGGGAATCCGACATGGCAGTCATGGCCGAGTCCGCTGTTGCGCAGGTCAAGCAGAGCAGCCTGTGGACCAGAGCGTTCGAAAGTCGAAACTTTCTCGGCGCGATGTTCATGGTGCCGGCGATCGCCATCCTCATCCTGTTTCTGGCCTACCCGCTGGCGCTGGGCTTCTGGCTCGGCATGACCGATACCAAGATCGGCGGGGCCGGGCGCTACATCGGTTTCCAGAACTTCGTCTCGCTCTCGAAGGACTCGGTCTTCTGGCTGTCGGTGTTCAACACCATTTTCTATACGGTCGCCGCGAGCGCCGTGAAATTCGCCATCGGGCTTTACCTGGCGCTGCTGCTCAACGAGCGCCTGCCGTTCAAGTCGATGGTCCGGGCCATCGTGCTGTTGCCCTTCGTGGTGCCGACGGTGCTCTCGGCGATCGCGTTCTGGTGGATCTACGACAGCCAGTTCTCGATCATCTCCTGGGTGCTGATTAAGGCTGGCCTGATCACGCGCTACATCGACTTCCTCGGCGATCCCTGGAACGCGCGCTGGTCGGTCGTCGCCGCCAATATATGGCGCGGCGTGCCGTTCGTGGCGATCACGCTGCTGGCGGGGCTCCAGACCATCTCGCCCTCGCTCTATGAGGCCGCCAATCTCGACGGCGCCACCAACATGCAGCGCTTCCGCCACATCACTCTGCCGATGCTGTCGCCGATCATCGCGGTCGTGATGACGTTCTCGGTGCTGATGACCTTCACCGACTTCCAGCTGATCTACACCATCACGCGGGGCGGGCCGATCAATTCCACGCATCTGATGGCGACGCTGTCGTTCCAGCGCGCCATCACCGGCGGCAATCTCGGCGAGGGCGCGGCGATCTCGAACGCGATGATCCCGTTCCTGGTCGCGGCGATCCTGCTCAGCTTCTTCGGGCTTCAGCGCTCCCGCTGGCAGCAGGGCGGGAGGGACTGACCATGAGCACCGCAGACGACCAAAGCGTCGGAATGGACTATCTCGAGAGCTTCCCGCGGAAGCTTTTCCGCGTCTACCTTCCGCTCGGCCTGATCATCTTCTTCCTGCTGTTCCCGTTCTACTGGATGGCGGTCGCGACGTTCAAGCCGGACGCGGAGATGTACGATTACGAGAAGTACAATCCGTTCTGGATCGTGAATCCGACGCTGGAGCACATCAAGAAGCTGTTCTTCGACACCGACTATCCGCTCTGGATGTGGAACACCGTGATCGTCTCGGTGTCCTCCACCTTCATCTCGCTGTTTGCCAGCGTCTGCGCGGCCTACGCGATCGAGCGGCTGCGCTACAAGGGCTCGCGTTACGTCGGGTTGGCGATCTTCCTCGGCTATCTCGTGCCGCCTTCGATCCTGTTCATTCCACTGGCGGCGATCGTGTTCCAGCTCGGGCTGTTCGACGGCAATCTGGCGCTGATCCTGACCTACCCGACCTTCCTGATCCCGTTCTGCACCTGGCTCCTGATGGGCTATTTCCGCACCATCCCCTATGAGCTGGAGGAGTGCGCGCTGATCGACGGGGCCACGCGGCTCCAGATCCTGATCAAGATCACCCTGCCGCTGTCGCTGCCGGGGGTGATCTCGGCGGGTATCTTCGCCTTCACGTTGTCCTGGAACGAGTTCATCTACGCGCTGACCTTCATCTCCTCGTCCGAGAACAAGACCATCCCGGTCGGCGCGATCACCGAGCTCGTCAACGGCGACGTCTACCATTGGGGCGCGCTGATGGCTGCGGCCCTGACCGGCTCGGTCCCCGTAGTTATCCTTTATTCCTTCTTCGTGGAGTACTATGTGTCGGCGATGACCGGCGCCGTGAAGGAATGATCTCGGGGCCGCCATGAGAGCGCCTCTAGCCTGAAGCGCTCCGACAACAAGAAGGAGTAGGCTCTTGCACATTCTGGTTCTGGGCGCCGCCGGCATGGTCGGCCGCAAATTGTGTGAACGGCTGTTGCGCGACGGCCGGCTCGGCAAGAGCGACATCACCAAGCTGACCATGCATGACGTGGTCGAGCCCAAGCAGCCGGAAAAAGCCGGTTTTGCCGTCGAGACCGTGTCGGGCGATTTTGCCGTGCCGGGCGCGGCCGAGAAGCTGATCGCCGGCCGTCCGGACGTGATCTTCCATCTCGCCGCGATCGTCTCGGGCGAGGCCGAGCTCGATTTCGACAAGGGCTACCGCATCAACCTCGATGGCACGCGGATGCTGCTCGATGCTGTGCGCCTCGTGGGCGGCGGCTACAAGCCGCGCGTGGTGTTCACGTCCTCGATCGCGGTGTTCGGCGCCCCGTTCCCCGACGCGATCGGCGACGAGTTCTTCCACACGCCGCTGCTCAGCTACGGCACCCAGAAGGCGATCGGCGAACTCCTGCTCGCCGACTATTCGCGCCGCGGCTTCCTCGACGGCATCGGCATCCGCCTGCCGACCATCTGCATCCGGCCCGGTCTGCCCAACAAGGCGGCATCGGGCTTCTTCTCCAACATCCTGCGCGAGCCGCTGGCCGGCAAGGAAGCGATCCTCCCGGTGTCCGAGGACGTCCGCCACTGGCACGCCACGCCGCGCTCGGCCGTCGGTTTCCTGCTCCATGCCGGCACCATGGACCTCGCCAAGGTCGGTCCGCGCCGCAATTTGACCATGCCTGGCTTCTCGGCCACGGTCGGTGAACAGATCGCGGCGCTCAGGCGTGTCGCCGGCGACAAGGTCGCCGCGCGCATCAAGCATCAGCCCGATCCCTTCATCGTCGGCATCGTCGGCGGCTGGCCGCGCAATTTCGAGGCAAAGCGGGCGCGCGAGCTCGGCTTCACCACCGAAGAGAAGACCTTCGACGATATCATCCGCATTCACATCGAAGACGAACTCGGCGGCAACTTCGTCGCCTGATCCAACCGATGAACAGCTTGGATATGACGATGGCGAGCGTTGCTTGCATCGGCGAGTGCATGGTCGAGCTCAGGCAGGCCCATGGGGGGCATTCCTCGGGACAGTCTGCCGGGCAGGGCGGTGGACTGTACTCGCGCGGCTTCGGCGGGGATACCCTCAACACCGCGGTGTATCTGGCGCGGCTCGAGGTCAAGGTCGACTATCTCACCGCGCTCGGCGATGACGCCTTGAGCGACGAGATGATCGCGGCCTGGACCGCCGAGAGCGTCGGCACCAGGCGCGTCGTGCGGTTGCCGGGCAAGCTGCCCGGCCTCTACATGATCCAGACGGATGCGAACGGCGAGCGCCAGTTCTTTCACTGGCGCGACAGCGCGGCGGCGCGTCAGTTGATGAGCCTGCCGGAGACGGACGAGCTGCTCAACTCGCTGATGAGCTACGACATCGTCTATCTCTCCGCGATCACGCTCTCGATCTACGACGCGGCCGGGCGCGATCGCCTGTTCGCGGCGATCAAGCGGGCGCGGCTGCTCGGCACCCGCTTCGTGTTCGACACCAATTTTCGCGCACGCGGCTGGCCCGATCGCGACGTCGCCCGCGAGGTCTTTGCCGCGGCCTTCGCGGCCGCCGACATCGTGCTGACCTCGACCGAGGATCTGCTCGCGCTCTATCCCGGCGAGAGCCGGGAGCAACTGATGGCACGGATCCCGAGCCCGGAGCTGGTGTTCCGGCTCGCCGAGCCTGTCAGCCTGTTGCGTTTCCCCGGGGCTACCCACGAGGTCCGCGCCGAGCCCATGACCAAGCCGGTGGTCGACACCACCGCCGCCGGCGACAGCTTCGCTGCGGCCTATATCGCGGCACGGCTCGCCGGTTCCGATCCGGTCGAGGCGGCCCAGGCCGGTCATCGCCTCGCCAGCCTCGTGATCTGCTATGCCGGCGCCATCATTCCGGGCTATGCCATGCCGCCGAAGAAGCGGCACCGGCCGGCGACCACGCGTCAGGTGACCAAGTGACTCGCCACCAAGTGAAACGAAAGCCAAGATGACCACGAGCGCCCAGCAGAATCACCTCGTCGCGCTGTTCAAGGCCGCGACCGTCATTCCCGTCCTCACCATCGAGCGCATCCAGGACGCCGTGCCGCTGGCGCGTGCACTGGTCGCCGGCGGCATCCGCACGTTGGAGGTGACCATGCGCACCCCCGTCGCGATCGAGGCGGCAAGGGCGATGATGGCCGAGGTGCCCGAGGCGGTCGTCGGCATCGGCACGATCCTCAATCCGGCCGACTTTACCCGTGTCGAGAAGCTCGGCGTCGCGTTCGGCATCAGCCCGGGCCTGACCCCCGATCTCCTGAAGGCCGCCACCGACAGCTCCCTGCCGTTTGCGCCCGGCATTGCCTCCGCGTCCGAGCTTATGATGGCGCTGTCCTACGGCTTCGACGTGGCAAAGTTCTTCCCGGCCGAGCAGGCCGGCGGCATCAAGGGCCTGCGCGCCCTCGGCGGCCCGTTCCCGAACGTGCGGTTCTGCCCCACAGGCGGCGTCGGCGAGGCCAATGCGGCGACCTGGCTCGCCGAGCCCAACGTGGTCGCGGTCGGCGGTTCCTGGCTGTGCCCGGCCGCGGAGATCAAGGCCGGGAACTGGGCCGGCATAACTGCCATCTGCCAGCGCAGCCTCCAGGCCCTGAAAGCCGGGTGAAGTCTTGCCAACCCTGCGCTAAGACGTAGCTCAGCCAAGACTTAAGCAAAGACCGAGATCAGACGACCCCAGGGAGAAAAGACCATGACCGCCAGCATCGTCGGATGGGCTCATACGCCGTTCGGTAAGTTCGACAGCGAGACCGTGGAAAGCCTCGTGGTGAAGGTCGCCAACGAGGCGCTGGCGGATGCCGGCATTTCGGCCGGCGACGTCGACGAGATCGTGCTCGGCCATTTCAACGCCGGTTTCTCGCCGCAGGATTTCACGGCGTCGCTGGTGCTCCAGGCCGACCCGAAGCTGCGCTTCAAGCCGGCCACCCGGGTTGAGAATGCCTGCGCCACGGGCTCTGCCGCGGTGCACCAGGGCCTGCGCGCGATCGCCGCCGGTGCGGCCAAGATCGTGTTGGTCGTCGGCGTTGAGCAGATGACGCGCACGCCGGGCCCGGAGATCGGCAAGAACCTGCTCAAGGCGTCCTATCTGCCGGAGGACGGGGAAACCGTCGGCGGCTTCGCCGGAGTGTTCGGCAAGATCGCCAGCTCCTATTTCCAGAAATACGGCGACCAGTCCGATGCGCTGGCGCTGATCGCGGCCAAGAACCACAAGAACGGCGTCGCCAATCCCTTCGCCCAGATGCGCAAGGATTTCGGCTTCGACTTCTGCCGTGCCGAGAGCGAGAAGAACCCCTACGTTGCCGGCCCGTTGAAGCGCACCGACTGCTCGCTGGTCTCCGACGGCGCCGCGGCGCTGATCCTGGCCGATGCCGAGACCGCCAAGAGCATGAGCAAGTCGATCGGCTTCCGCGCCACCGCGCATGCCCAGGACTTCCTGCCGATGTCCAAGCGCGACATCCTCCAGTTCGAGGGCTGCACCGTCGCCTGGCAGCGCGCGCTGGAGCAGGCCGGCGTGACGCTCTCCGATCTCTCCTTTGTCGAGACCCATGACTGCTTCACCGTCGCCGAGCTGATCGAATACGAAGCGATGGGCCTGACGCCGAGGGGACAGGGCGCCCGCGCCATCAAGGAAGGCTGGACGCTCAAGGACGGCAAGCTACCGGTCAATCCGTCCGGCGGCCTCAAGGCCAAGGGCCACCCGATCGGCGCCACCGGCGTGTCCATGCACGTGATGACCGCGATGCAGCTCGCAGGCCAGGCGCCCGAGGGCATGCAGCTCAAGAATGCAAAACTCGGCGGCATCTTCAACATGGGCGGCGCCGCGGTGGCCAACTACGTCTCCGTGCTGGAGCCGCTGAAGTAACGTCTTGTCGCTTCCGTTGGGTGGGCAAAGGTGCGAAAGCTCCGTGCCCACCTTCTTTCTTGCGCTAGATCATGGTGGGCCCGCGGGGGCCCCTTAAAGCTCCTGATTGATTTGCAGGGAATACATCATGAGCAATGACTACGAAGACTCGCTGTCGATGGACGCACTCAACGATCGCATCGCGATCCTCGAGGATAATATCAGGCAGCTGATCGAGCAGGCGGCGGCTGCTTCGGGCGAGCAGAGCGAGTCCCGCATTGCCGACCGCCTCAACCAGCAGAATGACGAGCTCGACCGGCTCCTCAAGATCCGCGAATCCCGCCAGAAGAAATAGCGGCCGATATCGCCTTGCGGCGCATGCGGCCATACCCCGGCCGCCCTTGCGCGCGCGGCGTCACTGCCGTTAGCTGACCGAAATCGCGGGGCCGATTTGGCCTTGCGCAATCGGGAGCGAACGAATGGGGCCGCTGAAGGGCATCAAGGTCGTCGACATGACCACCGTGCTGATGGGGCCCTATGCGACCCAGATGCTCGGCGATTACGGTGCCGACGTGATCAAGGTCGAATCGCTCGACGGCGACGTCACCCGCCTGATCGGCCCGATGCGGCACACCGGCATGGGTCCGGTGTTCCTCAACACCAATCGCAGCAAGCGCTCGATCTGCCTCGACCTGAAGAAGCCCGGCGGCCGCGAGGCCGTCCTGCGGCTGCTGAAGGACGCAGACGTTCTCGTCTACAATGTTCGCCCGCAGGCGATGGCGCGGCTTCAACTCGGCTATGACATCGTCTCGAAAATCAATCCGCGCCTGGTCTATGCCGGTGTGTTCGGCTTCGGCCAGGACGGGCCATATGCCGCAAAACCCGCCTATGACGATCTGATCCAGGGCGCCACGGCGCTTCCCGCGTTGATGGCGCAGACCGGCGACGGCGTGCCGCGCTACGTGCCGAACGCGCTGGTGGATCGCATCGTCGGCCTGACCGCCGTCGGCGCGATCTGCGCCAGCCTCGTGCATCGCGATCGCACCGGCCGAGGCCAGCGCGTCGACATCCCGATGTTCGAGACCATGGCGGGCTTCGTCATGGGGGACCACATGGGCGGGCTCACCTTTGAACCGCCGCTCGACAAGGGCGGCTACGCCCGGCATCTGTCGCGCGACCGCAGACCTTACAAGACGTCGGACGGCTATCTCAGCGTCATCGTCTACAACGACAAGCAGTGGGAGAATTTCTTCAAGGCGACGGGTCGCGACGATCTGCGCGCCGATCCGATGTTCGCGACCTTCGCCGGCCGCGCCGCCAATATCGACGTTGTCTACGCCGAGCTCGCGCGCATTTTCGAGACGCGCACCACGGCGGAATGGATCGACCTGCTGACCAAGGCCGACGTGCCTGTGATGCCGATGCATGATTTGCAGGGCGTGCTCCACGACGAGCATCTGGAGGCGACCAAGTTCTTCCCGGTCGTGAACCATCCGACCGAGGGGCCGATCCGCAGCATGAAGGTCACGGCGACCTGGTCGGAGACCGAAGCGGAGCCGGTGCGGCTGGCGCCGCGGCTCAACGAGCACGGCGCGGAGATCTTGCGCGAGGTCGGTTACTCCCAGGACGAGATTGCCGCCATGGTCCGCGACGGCGTCACGTGTTCGCCGCCGGACGAGACGTAGGGGACCGCCATGAGCTTCATCACCGGCGTCGGCCTCACGCCCTATGGCAAGCACGAGGGTTCATCCTCGCTCGACCTGATGAGCAAGGCGGCGCAAGCCGCGCTCGACGATGCCGGGCTCAAGCGTTCGGACATCGACGGCATCCTCTGCGGCTATTCCACGGTCTCGCCCCACATCATGCTGGCGACCGTGTTCGCCGAGCATTTTGGCATCCGCCCATCCTACGCCCATGCCGTGCAGGTCGGCGGCGCCACGGGGTTGGCGATGACCATGCTCGCACATCATCTCGTCGAAGCAGGCGTTGCGCGCAACGTGCTGGTGGTCGCCGGCGAGAACCGTCTCACAGGACAGAGCCGCGACGCCTCGATCCAGGCGCTGGCACAGGTCGGTCATCCCGACTATGAGGTGCCGCTTGGCCCGACCATTCCCGCCTATTACGGCCTCGTGGCCACGCGCTATATGCACGAATACGGCGTGACCGAAGCGGACCTCGCCGAGTTCGCGGTGCTGATGCGCAGCCACGCCTGCACCCATCCCGGCGCGCAATTCCAAGATCCGATCACGGTCGCCGACGTCATGGCCTCGAAGCCGGTGGCGATGCCGCTCAAGCTGCTCGACTGCTGCCCGGTGTCCGATGGCGGCGCGGCGTTCGTGATCAGCCGCGAGCGGACCGGGGAGGCCGGCGTACGCATCCGCGGCTGCGCGCAGGCCCATACCCATCAGCACGTCACGGCCGCGCCCGCGCTCAGCGAACTCGGCGCCGAGATCTCGATCGCCCGCGCCAGGAAGGCCACGGGCCTGGCGATCTCGGACGTGCGCTACGCCGCCATCTACGACAGTTTCACCATCACCCTCGCCATGCTGCTGGAAGACCTCGGCCTTGCCGGTCGCGGCGAGGCGGCGGCCCGCGTGCGATCAGGCCATTTCAGCCGCGACGGCGCCATGCCGCTCAACACCCATGGCGGGCTGCTCAGCTACGGCCATTGCGGCGTCGGCGGCGCGATGGCGCACCTGGTCGAAGCGCATTTGCAGATGACGGGACGGGCGGCGAATCGGCAGGTGCGCGACGCCTCGATCGCGCTGCTGCACGGCGACGGCGGCGTGCTGTCGTCCCATGTCAGCATGTTCCTGGAGCGGGTGCGATGAGCGAGCGTCTGGCGGACTGGACCAAGGACGAACAGGCCATCACTTTTCAGACCTGCGCCGCGTGCGGCCATGTGCAGTATTTTCACCGCGCCTTCTGCGCCGCCTGCGGCGCTTCCGATCCGCACGAGGCGCGTGCCAGCGGCAAGGGCAGGGTCTATGCGACCTCGCTGGTCTGCCGCGCCGCCACGCCCGAGACGCGCGCGCACGTGCCCTACAACATCCTGCTGGTCGATTGCGCCGAGGGGTTTCGCATGATGGCGCACGGCGAGAACGGTCTGGCCATCGGCGACGAGGTCGATGCGACCTTCAAGCCGTTTGCCGGAAAACTGGTGCCGTTCTTTACGAAAACGAAATAGCGGGATTCGTCATTCGGGGGCGGTCCGAGGGACCGAGCCTGGAACGGGAGTTCTGGGCCTGGCCTGTGCGAGGGCCACCCCGGAATGACGAAAACTCTTGCTAACGCAACTCTTACTAACGCCCGTAGAACAAGATGCTGGCGATGACAAGCATCGCCGTCACCGCCAGCATATGCGCGAGCGCTCCCGAGGCCGCCCCCTTGGTGGCTTCCTTCATGCCTTTTTCTCCCTAGACTTGGGCGTGACTCATCGTTGCGCGATACTCACGCTCCGACGGCCAATTGTTTTTACTCGGAACACCCCTTGCGAGTACTCACCGCGATTTGTCCCCACGCGGCGAATATCGACTGTACCAAGGTCGATCAGCAATGCGGCGGCATTTTGACTCGATCATGTTGCTCCCAAGGTTGCGCGCGCATAGAGTTTCCCGGGACTTACCCCGCGAACGACAACAAGTAATAAAAGCCCCCAAGAAGTCTTCGAGAAAAACCCAGGAAAATCATGGCCCGCATCGGTTACAGCGACCCGTCCAAGTCATCCGACCGCACCCGCGAAATCCTCGACAAGAACCGCAATGCCAACATCTTCCGGATGATGTCGCATTCGCCGAGCTATTTCGAGCAGTACTGCCGCCTCGGCGGCGCCATCCGCCACAAGGGCGAACTTGATCCGGTCGTGCGCGAGCTCGCGATCACGCGCACCGGCATTCTGTGCGAGGCGCCGTACGAGATCGTCGCGCACAAGCGTATCGGCAAGAATGTCGGCGTCACCGACGAGCAGAACGAGGCGCTCGAGAACTGGCAGGCCGCGACCTGCTTCAATGAATTGCAGCGTGCCGCGCTCGCCTTCACCGACGAGATCGTCAAGTTGAGGAAGCCGACGGATGCGACCTTCAAGGCGATCGCGGCAAAGCTGACGCCGGCCGCGCTGGTCGAGCTTCAGCTCTCGGTCGGGTTCTACATCATGACCTCGAAATTCCTGGAGACGTTCGAGATCGATCTCCAGCCGGTCACGGAAGTGGTGGGGTAGACAGACGGGGCCCGGCTTATGACCATCGACGATTATGCTGATTGGGCTGCGACGGTTGCGAAGGTCACCCCGCCGCCGGCGAGCGAGCGGCTGGCTTATCTCGGTCTCGGTCTCACGGGGGAGTCCGGCGAGGTCGCCGAGCACGTCAAGAAGCTGCTGCGCGATGGCACGCTTGATCAGGCCGCGATGGCGGAGGAACTCGGCGACGTCGTCTACTATTGGGCCAGCCTGTGTGCCACGTTGGGCCTCAAGCCTTCGGAGGTGCTTGCGGCGAGCAAGGCCAAGATCAGCGCGAGACTCGCGCGGTAGTGCTCACGTCGACGTCAGGATATCCACCTTGGCGTTGGCCACGATGAGGCGGTCGGCGAGGAGCAGCGCGAGGTTGCGCATGACGCGCTCGCTGGCGCGCGGGTGCTGCCTGCGGAAACGCTCGAAATCCTTCAGGGAGACCTCGAACGCGGTCGCCGCCATGTCCGCGAACACGTCGGCGGAACGTGTGGTCTCGATCAGCGCCATCTCGCCAAACGCCATGCCGGCGGTGAGCGTCGCCAGCCGTACGCCGTCGGGCAGGGTGACATGCACGGCGCCGCTGCGCAGGAAGAACAGGGAATCGGCGGGATCGCCCGTGGTGAGGATCTTCGCACCGGACTGATAGGTCCGGATGCTGCAGATCGAGGCAAGGTCGGTCAACTCTTCCTCGCCGAGGCCTTCGAGCAGCGGCTGCTCGGCCAGCTCGGTGGTCTCGTGGAAGTCGATCGAGCCGCCATAGCGGTAGACGATCTGATCTTCGGCCCATTCGATCGCGGTGTCGAGCAGATAGAAGTCGCGGACGTTCTTCAGCTCCGCCGTCCATTCCCGCAACGTGTCCCATTCCTTGGAAGCGCGCCTGACGCCTGACAGCACCACCGTCACGTTCAGCGCGGCGAGCTCCTCGAACGCCTCGGCCACGAGCCGCGCACCGGCGCGCGTGGTCGAGGTGACACGATGCAGGTCGAAGATCACGAATTGCGGCCGCGGCCGGCCGGCGAGCCGGCGCGAGACGTAATCGACCGCCGAGAGCGAGAGCGTCCCGACCAGCTCGATGACCCGCACCTCCTGCTCATGCGCGGCCAGGATCTCGCGCTCCTGTGGACGGCGGACGCGGCGGGACGGGCTCTTGCCGATGTCGTAGTCGGCGATGACGGCGTTGCGCGCGTCGTCACTGCGGTTGAGCATGTGCAGGTCGTAATGCGAGGACAGCGCCTCGCAGACCTTGATGCCGCGCACGCTGTTGCCGTGCTTGTCGAGCTTGGGCGAATAGCTGCCGAGGCCGAGCCGGGCGGGCAGTGCGGCCAGGATGCCGCCGCCGACGCCGCTCTTGGCGGGAATGCCGATCCGGTAGATCCATTCGCCGGCATAGTCGTACATGCCTGATGACGTCATCACCGACAGCGTACGCGAGATCGCGTAAGCGCTCAGCACCTGCTCGCCGGTGACCGGATTGATGCCGCGGTTGGCAAGCGTCGCCGCCATCACGGCGATGTCGCGCGCCGTGACCAGCACCGCGCATTGCCGGAAATAGACGTCGAGCACGCCGGCGACATTGTCGGAGATCACGGCGTTGGTCTTGAGCAGGTAGCCGATGGCGCGGTTGCGGTCGCCGGTCTGGCTTTCGGAAGCGTAGACGGCCTCGTCAACGGCGAGGTCGCGCCCCGCAAAGCGGCTGAGCGCGAGCCGGATCTGCTCGAAGGCATCCGGGCCCTTGCTGTCGTAGATCAGCCCGGTACAGGCGATCGCACCGGCATTGACCATCGGGTTGAACGGATGGTTGTCGGAATTGAGCCGGATCGAGTTGAAGGGATCGCCCGAAGGCTCGACGCCGATTGCGCTTTCGACCCGGCCGGCGCCGAGGAGATCCAGCGCCAACGCGAACACGAACGGTTTCGACATCGACTGGATGGTGAAGGGCACCCTGGAGTCGCCGACCTCGTAGACATGGCCGTCGAGTGTGGCGAGGCTGATGCCAAAATAGGCAGGGTCGGCCTTGCTCAGTTCGGGAATGTAGTCGGCGACGTGGCCGGAGGTCTCGGCCGAGAATTCGTTGAGGCAGGTGTCGAGAAACCGCAGCAGAGGCGGTTTCGAGCGGGTCCAGGCGGAGGCGGGCGGCGATGTCATCGCCTCCCTTGTGCAACGCAATCAGGGCACGCGCAACCCGTCCGGAATCGGGCTTTGCCGCCTGACCAGCAGGAGCGCGACCAGGACCGTGGGCATGAGGATACCGAGACCGAGCATCGTCACCTGCATCTGCGACAGCGGCATGATCCCGCCGCCCGGGGTTGCCACCACGAAGCCGCCGATCACCAGCAGCACCCGCAATGGCCACTCCATCAGGCCCGCGCCGCGGAGGTCGCCGACGAACGGCTGATAGCCCTGGATGCCGCCGCAGATGAACAGCGTCCCGAACGCGGCGAGCGCCATCAGGCCCAGGCCTTCGAGATAGGGGCTCGGTCCTTGCAGCACCAGCGCAGGATTGAGCACGAAGAAGAAGGGGATGAAGTAGATGATGCTTCCGACCCACATCGATTCCCAGCCCGTCTTCATCGCCGGCGAGCCGGCGATGCCGGCGGCCGCGAAAGAGGCGATGGCGACCGGCGGCGTGATCGAGGACAGCATGCCCCAGTAGAAGATGAACATGTGCACCGCCATCTTGTTGAGCCCGAGCTTCTCCAGCGCGGGCGCGACCAGAATGGCGAGGAAGATGTAGCAGGCCGTCGTCGTCAGCCCCAGGCCGAGAATGAGGCTGGTGAGGGCGCACATGCCGAGCAGCAGGAACGGATTGTCGCCGGCAATGTGGAGGAGGTCGTTGGCGAGGCTCGACACCACGCCGGTCATCGAGAAGGCACCGATCAGGAGGCCGCAGCCGGCGAGGATGCCGACCAGTTCCACGAAGGTGCGACCGTTGACTTCGAGGAACCTGCCGATCGTCGCCAGCGTCCAGCGCGTGTCCTTCGAGAAGAGTTGGTTGAGCACGAGCAGCAGAGCGGTCGCATAGAACGGCGCGTGGCTCTCGCGCTTGAAGTAGAGCAGCATCACGATCAGCAGCGCAATGACGAACACGTAGTACCAGCCGTCCTTGATCGTATCCATGATCCGCGGCAGCTCGGTGCGTGGAATGCCCTTCAAGCCGTGGCGCGCGGCGTAGGAGTCGACCTGCATGAACAGGCCGATATAGTAGAGAACCGCCGGAATGATCGCGGCGATCGCGACGTCGGCGTAGCTGACATTGAGGAACTGGGCGATCACGAAGGCGGTGGCGCCCATCACCGGCGGCGCCAGCACCGCGCCGGTGGAGGCGCAGGCCTCGATCGCCCCGGCATAGGAAGCGCGAAAACCGCTCTTCTTCATCACCGGGATGGTCATGGTGCCGGCGGTCAGCACGTTGGAGATGATCGAGCCCGACATCATGCCGAGCAGGCCGCTTGCGAAGATGCAGACCTTCGCCGCGCCGCCGCGGAACGTGCCGCACATCGCGAAGGCGAGGTTGATGAAGAACTTTCCGGCGCCGGTCATCATCAGCGCGGTGCCGAACACCAGGAACCCGATCACGGTGTCGGCGAAGGCCTGGATGGGAATGCCGAGCAGGCTCTCGCCCGACAGCACGTGGTAGGCGGTCGCCTGCTCCAGCGTCGACTGCGTGCCGCGGAACGGCCCGAGCCAGCCGGCCTCGGCGAACAGCGGATAGACGGTGAAGGGAAAGACGCTGAGCAGCAGGCTCCAGCCGCCGGTGCGGCGCAGCGCCTCCATCAGCATTGCCCACATCACGAGGCCCGCCGCGATCACATTGTTGGGCGCGCCGCCGAATTCCCAGCCGGCTTCCGCGGCCTTGCGGACGTTCGACATCAACATCAGGGCGGCGGCGAACGTCACGACGAAGAAGAGAAGGTCATACCAGGGAATGCGGTCGAGCGGCGCGCGCTCCGTGCCCGGAAAAATCAGGAACGTGAACGGCAGCATCAGCGCAATCAGGAGATAGAAGTACTCGGTGTTGAGCTGGGTGTAGCCAATGAAGAAACGCAGCGAGAATTGCTGATTGATGCAGAGCAGGATCGTCGCCGCGGTCGCGGCCACCAGCGTCCAGCGCCATGCACCGCGAAGCGTGCGGACGCGCGTGACTTCGGCTTCCTGCATGTTGCCGGCGGCGCCATGCGGATCGTCGAACACGATCCGCTTGGCCTCGTCCTGCAGGCCGGTGGAGATTGACGACATGATCGACTCCGCGCGTGGGCTATGACCCGCTGTGGACTAGTCCTCGAACCCGTTCGGCATGTCGGCCTTGGCAAGCGCCGTGGCGCGCGCCTTCATCCAGCCTTCGAGGAACGCCTTGTCATCCGCTGGCGGATTGGACTTGCCGTAATCGGTCCACGCTGCGCCGAGCACCTCCTGCCGCTTGATCAGCTTGTTGTTGTGCGCGTCCTGCGCGTCGCTCCATTGCCCAGCTTCCTTGAGCGCCTTCACGGCGCCCGGATGCACCGGCACCACCCAGTTCTTTGTCTGCCGGTCGGCAGCCAAGCCGCCGGCGCCGGGCGCGGAGTCCTTGTACGCGTCGTAGTTGACGATCATCGCCTTGGTCATCGCATAGACCTGGTCGGCCGGCTGCGAGGCATAGGCGACGAAGATCGGGTAGGGATAGTTGCCGAGCTCGACCGGCTTCTCGGGCGTGATGCCGGCGCCGCAGGTGGCCGTCTGCGGGAAGAAGAACGAGCCGACCTTCTGCATCCGCGCCCAGCCTTCCTTGTCCTTGGCGGGCAGTGGCGGCCAGACCAGGCCGCGCGGCGAGGTCTCGGCTTCCTTAGCGGGACCGGTGATGGTGGTGCCGAAGGCCGCGTCGGTGTCGTTGTTGATCAGGCCTTTCCACATCGCGCCATAGCTGGCGAATTCGACGACCTTGACGTCCTTCTGTGTCAGCCCAGCGAAGGCGAGCACCGCGAGCGAATTCTGGTTGAGGGCGGGCGAGCCGACGACGAAGCCGACGCGCTTACCTTTCAGGTCTTTCAAATCTTTCACACCAGTATCGGCTGCGACGCCAAGCGAACCGCAATTGCAATCGACCGTCGACAGTATGATCTGGAGCGGCTGCGGACCCCATTCCCTGGAGCCGAACTCGAACACGCCTTCCTGCGCGAAATAGGAGCCCGATCCCATTGCGGATGCCGCCGCGCGCTTGGCGCGCAGTGGCGCAAGACGCGCGACGTCGTTGCCTGCCGGCAGCACGCGCACGTCGGTGCTGTATTTGTCCTTCATCATCTTGCCGACGCCGACCGCGATGTTGAAGCCGGCGGTGCCGGTGTCATAAGCGGTGAAAGTCAATGTCGCCGGCAGCTTGACGTCATCGGCGAATGCATAGCGTGTAGACACAAAAGAAGCGCCCGCAACCAAGGCAGGCGCGAGCATGATCAGCCCACGAAGCATGTTTCCCTCCACGATCTCCGCTTTTTGCCGCGAAGATTTTCGTTCTTTGTTTGAAACAGTTTTTTGTTTGAGTCGATCATGTCACCGCGATCGAGCGATGGCAACGTCGTACCGGAAACGCAGCAATGAAGCAGACAGATTGTCGCGGAAATGACGGAGAATGCAGTCAGTTCGTGATCATCGCGATCGCTTGTCCTTCGGCCACGATGTCGTCGAGCTTGACCAGGAGCGATGTGCCGCTCGCGGGCGACGACACAGGGATCTCCATCTTCATCGCTTCGACGACTACAATTTCATCGCCATCCGAAACAGTTCCTCCAACTTGCACGAGAGTTGCGCAGATGCGACCCGCGATCTCCGTGACGATCTTAATTTCTGGCATGCCATCGCCTTTTTGTTGTCGTTGCAAAATGCCTGAGGTAGCGTCGTCTGCAAGTGGAATTTAATTCCGCACAGCGGAACAACTGGTAGGGAACATGGGACGACGTTCGGAGCGGTTGAGTAGGCAAGGTGCGCTCGCTGGCGACGCCGGCGAGGGAGATGTCATTCAGGTTGTGTCGCGCGCGTTCGACGTGTTGCGATGCTTCGAGGGCCACGAGGCTCGACTCGGCAATCTCGAGATTTCAAATCGGTGCGGTCTGCCGCGCTCGACGGTGTCGCGGCTCACGCACACGCTGACGCGAATGGGGCAGCTCGTCTATCTGCCGCGCGACCAGAAATATCGCATCGGCCCGAGTGCGGTGGCGATGAGCGCCTCGATGATGAAGGGCGCGCAACTCCGCAGCATGATCCGCCAGCGGCTCCAGGAAGTCGCCGAGCAACTTCCTGGCACGGTCGGCTTCGTCGTGCCGGATCGGCTTCATCTCGTCTATCTTCAGTTCGCGCGCTCGGCCGCCGCACTCGGCCTGCACGAGGGCACCGGCAGCCGCATTTCGATGGCCTCGACCGCGGCGGGTGCAGCCTACACGGCTGCTTTGTCGCCGGAAGTCGGCGATGCCTTCATCAACGACATGGAGCGGGATGCGCCCGAGGCCGCAAAGATCCTGCGGCCTCGCATCGAGGCTTACCGGCAGTCCCTGCGCGAGCGGGGCTATGTGGTGGCCTGCGGCCTGTGGAGCCCGCACATTAACGGGCTCGCGGTGCCGATCTGGTCGCCGCAGTACCAGACCTTCGTGGTCATCACGATCGGCCTTCTGGCGGCGATGTATGACGAGCAGCGTCTGCATGCCGAAGTCGCGCCGCTGATGGTCGAGCTCGGCCGCTCGCTCGGCAGCCTGATGGAAGGCGCGGAGGGCGACGTCTTCAACGCCCGTATCCCGCGCAAACCGGTCGCAATGGCCGTGCATAACAATAACAAGCCGATCAATTCGGAGGGAGTGAATGAACTGGAAGCCGGAACTCGACGAGCTCGCCCGGCGCGAAGCCTTCGCGCGGGAGATGGGCGGCGTTGACAAGGTCAAGCGTCAGCATGACCAGGGCCGACTGACTGTTCGGGAGCGTATCGACAAGCTGACTGACAGAGGCAGCTTTCACGAGATCGGTGCCGTCTCCGGCATCGGTGAATACGATTCCAGCGGCGAGCTGCAGAAACTGACGCCGGCGAACTGCGTGTTCGGCCGCGGGCGCGTCGATGGACGCACGGTGGTCGTGGTCGGCGACGATTTTACCGTGCGCGGCGGCTCGGCGGATGCGTCGATCTCAGCCAAGCCGCTGATGGCGGAGGAGATGGCGCACGATTTCCGCCTGCCCATCATCCGCATCATTGAAGGTTCCGGCGGCGGCGGCTCGGTCAAGACCATCGAAACCAAGGGCGCGGCGAATCTGCCGGGAGGCATCGGCGGCACCCGCTGGTATCGCTTCACGACAGAAAACCTGTCGCGCGTTCCAGTGGTGGCGCTCGGCCTCGGCTCGGTCGCGGGCCTTGGCGCCGCGCGTCTGGCCGCCAGCCATTATTCAATCATGACAAGGAAGTCCGCGATGTTCGTCGCGGGCCCGCCCGTGGTGAAGGCGCTGGGGCAGGACCTCACGAAGGAAGAACTCGGCGGCGCCGACATCCAGACCCGCGCCGGAGCTGTCGATCATGCCGTCGACACGGAAGAAGAGGCGTTCGCCTGCGCACGGCGTTTCCTCTCTTATCTGCCGTCATCGGTCTACGAGCTGCCGCCGACTTTGCCCTGCGCCGACAATCCCGAGCGCAGCGAAGAAGCGCTGATGAACGCGGTGCCGCGCAACCGCAAGCAGGTCTACAAGATCCGGCCGATCATCGAGTCCGTCATGGACAAGGGCTCGTTCTTCGAGGTCGCCAAGAATTTCGGCAAGCCGCTCATCGTTGGTCTCGCCCGGCTCGAGGGCAGGGCGGTGATGGTGCTGGCCAGCGACAGTTTCCACTATGGCGGCTCATGGACCGCGGATGCCTGCCAGAAGGCGGTGCGCTGGGTCGACTTCGCCGAGACCTTCCATCTGCCGATCGTTTATCTCATGGACTGCCCCGGCTTCATGATCGGCCTCGATGCCGAGAAGGCGGGAACCATCCGCCACGGCGTCCGTGCCATGACCGCGGTGAATCAGACCACCGTGCCCTGGTGCACCGTGATCCTGCGCAACGCCTTCGGCGTCGCCGGCGTGGTGCATCAGCCTGCCGACCGGTTCTCGATCCGCTACGCTTGGCCGTCGGCCTATTGGGGCTCGCTGCCGCTCGAAGGCGGCATCGAAGCCGCCTACCGGGCCGACATCGACGCTGCCGAGGACAAGGCCGCCAAGCTGAAGGAGATCGAGGAGCGCCTCAACAAGCTGCGCTCGCCGTTCCGCTCGGCCGAAAAATTCTGGGTCGAGGAGATCATCGATCCCAGGAAGACGAGGTCGCTGCTGTGCGAGTTTGCGCGGCTCGCCGAGCCGCTGCGCAAGCCAGGACCGCCGGAGAACATGACGATCAGGCCGTAGCTCGCTGTTACGGCGAGCTGCTGCCGTCGGCCTTCGACCCGATTGCGCCTGGGCCGTATTGATCCATCGCAACACCACGCGTCCAATTGTCTGCAAACGTCTCGCTCTTAAAAGGGAGAGACGTCATGACAAACGCGGGAAACGCACTGCTTTGGACAGGCATATTCTTTGGTCTGTCGTTTGCTTCGATCTTTGCGGTCTGGTTTGCCGAGCGGGTCCGCGTGGGCGTTCGGAGCAAGCTGTAGCGCTTAGGCTCTGGCACCTGAAGCCTGCCGAGCAGCGCTGGGCCTGCGGCGACACAAAGCATCAATTCGGACAAGGTTGTCCGGCGGCTCCCCACAGGGCCATGTCCCTGACGTGATCCTCGAACGTACCCGGCGGTGTCGAGCGGCCTGCTCCGGGCGCCCATCCGCGAGGAATGAAGCCGTTCAATGACGCATCGTGCCGCAGGTGTTCGACGAGACCGGCGGCATCGCGACCTCCATTGCGTTTGGGATCTTTCAGTTGCGCGCAGATCTCGGCGCCGCTCTTGCCGAACCAGATGAAAGCCACCGGGGCGAGTTGCCAGTCGATGCCGGCGCGCGGCGGCGCCGGCGCCGGCTCGTTCGCCTGCGTTGAGGTCATGTGACAGGTCGAGCAGGCGAGCTTCTCGGCGCCGATGCGGCTCTCTCCACCATGGATGTTCATGCCATGCACGCGAGGCTTGGTTTCGCCTGCCGGTGTCCATATCGGTATGGCCTTGGCATCGACGTGGCAGTTCGCGCAGCGCGGATGTGTCACCACCGCTTCGATTCGCTTCCAGGCCTCCAGCCCGTCGGCGCGACTGACGCTGCCCGGCGGTGACGTCCCCTTGGTGGCCTCGTCCTTGGCTGCGACGATGCCGGTGAGTACCGCGATCGATGAAGCCGCGATGATGACCGCGATCAGAGACCTCGTCATGGCGCGCCTCACACGAAATCGATGAACTTGTTGAAGGGCATTTCGCGGATACGCTGGCCGGTCGCCGCGAAGATCGCATTGGCGAGCGCCGGTGCCGCAGGAGGGACGGGCGGCTCGCCGAGGCCTCTCACCTTTGGATCGTTCTCAAGCCCGCGAACTTCGATTACCGGGCACTGGTAGATCCGCATGGCTTCATGGTGGTTGTAGTTGGTCTGCTGCACCGCGCCGTTAGCGTAAGTGAGCTCGCAATTGATGGCATGGCCAAGCCCCCAGATGACGCCGCCCTGCACCTGGTTCTCGAAATTGACGGGGTCAATGACCTTGCCGACATCGACGGCGACCCAGACCTTGTCGATCCGGATGCCTCGCTCCGTCTTCGTCACTTCGACGACTTCGGCCGTCGGCGTCCCGAACGACTCGACGAAGGCAACACCGCGCCCGCGGCCGTTGCCAAGCGGCCCCTTCCAGTCCGACATCTCCGCAACCGTTTCCAGCACCTTGCGATAGTGCGGTACGGTGCACATCGCGATGCGCGCCTTCATGGGATCGAGACCCGCCGCATGGATCAGCTCGTCGATGAAGCTTTCGGTGAAGAAGCCCGAGGTCGAGGCGCCGACCGAGCGCCATGTGGTGCATGGCGACAGTCCTTGCGCCTCGTAGCTCGTGCCCCGGAAATTGGGGATGTCGTAATAGACGTTCCACAGACCGGCGGCCAATTGCCCATCGGGATCCTTTATTGGTGTGCCCGAACGCTCGAGCAGCCCCTTGAACGGAGCCGTTGAAGCAACCTGGAGGTCGGCTGCGACGATCCTGCTCTTGTCGACGCTGCCGCGGTGCCGGGCGATCGCAATCTGCCGCGGAATGTCCTGGAGGAAATCCTCCTCGCGCGAGAACACCAGCTTGATCGGCGTTCCCTTCATCTGATTGGCGATCTCGGCGAGAACGCGGACGTTCTCGTATTCGAGACGATGGCCAAAGCTTCCACCGGTCCATTGATTGTGGAAGGTGACTTGCTCCGGCTTGAGGCCGATCGCGGTTGCCGCGACATATTGCACGAAGCGGGGGCTCTGATGGCCGACCCAGATTTCCATTCCCTTGTCGGTGACGAGGCCGATCCCGTTCAGCGGCTCGAGCGGCTGATGTGCCACGTAAGGCGCGCGATATTCGGCCTCGACGAGCTTGCCCGTCTTCAGGCCGGTCTCGATATCGCCGATCTTCCGCCACTCCTTGCCGAGGAATTCAGGCTTGAAGGAGGATTCCAGTACCTTCCAATGATCGGCCTGCTCGGCGGGATAGGCCGAGGGCATCCACTCGCACCTGACGGCGTCGGCCGCCTTCATGGCGTACCAGCTGTTGGTGGCGATCACGGCTATGCCAGTCTTGAGTTCGAGGACCTTCTTGACCCCGGGCATCGCGCGCGCCTTGCTGGCGTCATATGATTTCAGGGGCTGGCCCTTGCCGGGGTTCAGCTTGACGGCGGCGTACAGCATGCCCTCCATCTTCATGTCGATGCCGAACTTCAGCTCCCCCATGACCTTGTCGCGGATATCGAGGCGCGTCATCGGCTTGCCCAGCATGCGCCATTTCGACGGATCGCGCGGCTTGGCATCGAGCACTGGTGGAATCTTCGCTGCGTCCGCGCAGAGATCGACATAGGCGATCCTGGTGCCGTTGGGCAGGATCACGTGGCCCGATTGGGTACGCAGGTCGGCCACAGCGATACCCGAGCGTTTGGCGGCGGCAGCCTTCAGCGTCTCGCGTGCGACGGCGCCCGCCACGCGCAGCTTTTCATAAGTGTCCGGTAGCGTGCTCGAGCCGCCGGTCATCTGCAGGCCGGCCTGTCTCAGCCATTCGAGCATCTTGGCGCGCGCTTCCTCGGCGGCGGGACTTTGGTCCGCAGCCACGAACGGCGCGAGTTCGTCTGCAAAACCGGTGTTGAAATAGGCGGGACTGGGTCCGGCGAAGCGAACTTCGAACTGGTCGGGCTCGAGGTCCATCTCCTCGGCAATCATGATCGGCTGGATCGAGCCGACGCCCTGGCCGATATCGGCATGCTGGGCGATCAGCGTGATCTTGTCCGGACTGATCTCGACCCAGGGATTGAAAGTCACGGAGTTCGGCCCGAGCCCGGCGACCAACGGATTGTCACCGGCGGTGGCAGCCGCTTCAGCTGTGCCAAATGCGCCGAAAGCGATACCCCCGGCGACCGCGGCGGAGCCGAAAACGAAGGCGCGTCGGGAGAGGTCCTGCATGTGGCCCATCTCACTTCTCCGCCATTTTCTTCGCGGCGGCGGCGTGGATCGCCGCGCGGATGCGCGGATAGGTGCCGCAGCGGCACAGATTGCCGGACATCACCTGGTTGATCTCGTCGTCGGTCGGATTGGAGATCAGATCGAGCAACGAGATCGCCTGCATGATCTGACCGGTCTGGCAGTAGCCGCATTGCGGCACCTGATGTTCGATCCAGGCCTGAATGACCGGGTTCTGCTCCTTTTTCTCCAGGCCTTCGAGCGTGACGACCGACTTGCCCGCGACCTCGCCGATATGCGCCTGGCAGGACCGCACGGCCATGCCGTCGATCTGGACGGTGCAGGTGCCGCATTGCGCGACCCCGCAGCCGTATTTGGGACTGGTGATGCCGAGCTCGTCGCGGAGGACCCAGAGCAGGGGCATCTCGGGAACGACATCGACTCGATGCCTGGTCCCATTGACGGTGAGTTCGATCATGTCGGTGCGTCCTTACCAATCGTCGTGCAGCAATCTAGCGAGGTGAAGAAAGGCCTGCGGTTAAATGTGGTAAAAACGTACGGTCAAGACATGCGGAACCGGCGCGGCCTGGTAAGCACAGCAGGCACGCAACTATGTTCAGTCCATCCAGGGAGACTACGCGCGGCCGGATGAGGCCTCGATCTCTAAACGATCGAGCAGGCGACGGGCTCTCGCGACGTCTTTGCCTGTGCCGTCCTGCGCAAACTGCCGGCAGATTGGATCAAGCATCGCTACGGCCGCAGAAGCAGCTCCGCTCTCCGTCCAGACATTGCCGAGGTCGGTCGCGGCGCGGAGCTGGAAGGAGAGGGCGCCTGACGCTTCCGCTGTCTGCACAGCGCTGATCAGCGCCTGCTCTCCGCGCGCGCGATCGCCGCGCTGAAGTTCGATACACCCGAGGACCCGGAGCAGTTCGGGCTGGCACCAGGTCTCATCCAGTTGGTCCGCATGCGTGATGGCCGCCGCAATGCTCTCGCGCGCAAGCTCAATCTGGCCGCGCTCAAGCGCCGCTTCCGCGAGCATTCCGAGGTAGATCGGCGCGCGGATCAGGAATTTGCTGTCGAGGATCTCGTTGGCGGCGACGCGCATCTGCTCGACCGCATCCGCACTTCCGCGATGATGCCCTATCACAGCGCGGAAGAAGTGGCTGAGCGGCGCCCAACTTGCGAGGTTCCTCCGGTTGAGATTGTCGTCGAGCAGGTTGAGATGCTGCTCGGCCGTGTCGATATCGCCTCTCCAGATCGCAATGGGAATGGAGGCCAGGGCAAGAGCGTTGGACTGTGTCACCAGATGCTCGGTTGCGGCGGCGCCGTCGACGGCGGCTCTGGCAGCCTTGACGGCTTCGAGCGTATCCCCGCGTACCCATCCGACGAAGGCGAGCGAGACGCGGATCACCACATAGGGATCGACTTGGAATCGCGATATGCGCGTGCGCTCCGCAGGACTATCGTGCTGTCTGGCGAGCCGCTTCAAAGAAGCGTGGGCGCCGACGATATCGCCGCGATAGAACTGCGTCATGATGCGAAACCGCGCGCCGGAGGATGCGGCGGCGCTATCCTTCGCCCGCTCGCTGATCGCATCGAAGCGATCGAGGCTTGCGAGAACGTCGCGGTGACGCCCGGCGAATGACTGGAGGACCGCAAGGCCCCATACCGCACGGAGCTGATAGTCAGCATCGCCCTTCAGCTCGGCCAGCCTCACGCTTTCGCGGCACGCCCCTTCGGCCTCCGGATCGAGCCGTTCGGCGAAAGTTAGGCTTCGGGCATGGGCAGTCGCCAGCTTCATCCGCACCTCGAGATCTGGATGAGCCGTCAGCTTTGCGGCGTCCAGCGCCGTGCGCACGCGTTGCCGGCATTCGGCGACCGACGAGAGTTCATCCCAGAGCGGGATCGCTGCGGCGGATAGTCGAAGGCCAGTCTCGACATCGCCATCCGCGCCGAAAGCCCAGTCGATCGCGTTGCGCAGGTCGTTGGCGTGCCGGCCGTAGGTCGTCATCCAGTCTTCCCGTGCCAGCCACGTCCATTCCGCCTCGGCACGTTCGAACAGGTCGAGCATATAGACGGCATGGCTCTCGCAGGCGCGCCTATGTTCACCTTCCGCACGCAGCCGCTCTGCAGCATAGGTTTTGGTCGTGTCGAGCAGCCTGTACGCAGCCTTGCCGCCCGAGAGTGTCTGCGAGACCAGCGACTTCGATGCGAGGTTGTCGAGGCAGGCGGCGGTCTCGCCCGGCGACGCGACGATGTCGCTGGTGATGCCGAGCACGTCCTCGGTCGTGAACAGTCCGGCGAACACGGACAGATGACGCAACAGTGAGGCCTCGGCCTCGGATAAAAGCCGATAACTCCAGTCCAGCGTCGCCTGCAGAGCCTGGTGTCGAAGCGGCGCGGTTCGCGGACCGTAGTTCAGGAGATCGAAACTGTCTTTAAGATGTCGCAACAGGGAAGCTGGATCGCAGCTCTTCAGCCGCGGCGCCGCAAGCTCGATCGCGAGGGGAATTCCATCCAGCCGCCGGCAGATATCGACGATGACGGAGACGTCGGAATCGCTCAGACCATAGCCTGCGGCCTCCTGCGCGCGTGTGACGAACAGCTCGACCGCCGGGAACGCCATGGCCTGTCGTCCGTCGAGGCCTACCTCATCCGAGGGACAGCGAAGCGGGGCAAGCCGGTATACATTCTCGGTCTTCGATCGAAACGGCTCGCGGCTGGTCGCGATGATACCGATCTCGGGCACCGCGAGATGCATGTGCTCGGCCACGAGCGCCGAGGTCGTCAGCACATGCTCGCAATTGTCCAGGATTAGCAGCATGTTTTTGGACCGCACGGCGTCGACGATCCCGACGAGCAGATCGATCACTCCGGCGGCGGATCCCAGGGCGGACGCGATGGCCGCGCACACCAACTGCGCATCATTGATCGCAGCGAGATCGACGAAACAGACACCGTCATTGAAGCGTTCTGTCAGCTCCCGCGCGGCTGCGACGGCGAGGCTCGTCTTGCCGACGCCAGCGGGACCGACGATGGTGACAAAGCCGCGATCACACACGCGCCTGGTGACTTCGCCGACATCGTCTTCGCGCCCGATCAGCAGGTGTGGCCCTTGCGGCTGCCGCTCCAAGCCGCCGCCATGGGAGGGTGCTACCGACGAGGCAGACGCCGTCTCGAACCGCACAGGCGCGGCAAAGCGATAGCCGCGGCCGGGAACGGTGATGATGTAGGGGAGATCGGCCTTGTCCTGCGGCAGTGATCGGCGCAGGGCCGCGATATTCACCTTCAGATTGCTCTCATGCACGAATGTGTCGGGCCATGCGAACCGGATCAGATCGGCCTTGCTGACCAGTTCACCCTGCCGTTCGAGCAACACCTGAAGCAGATCGAGCGCGCGCGCCCCGACCCGAACCGGAGCCTGACCCCGCAGCAGCAATTGCCTCCGGGGAAAAAAACGATACTCGTCAAAAAGGTAAGCGCCTTCGCTGACCGGGCGCAAGGTTGCCTCCCAACACGTCCAATGCAGAGTCTATGGCATCGGGTGCGGTCTGGCCATGTTGCGTATCGGCGCGGCAGCGGATGCGTCGTGCGATTTTGCAAGTGCGGTCTGCTGCCCGTCAGAGTGGCAAAGAGCCAACCCGCGCGGCCGCGAGGGACGGCCGATCTCGAGCCACTGGTTCGTGCCTGGCGCGGCCGGATAACGGACTGTGCGAAGCGATCCCGAACCTGGGCGCAAAGAAGGTTACGTTCCGGGGGCATCGATCATTGGGGCGGGATTTGGGCGTTCTTTTCGCTCGTGTGTCGGTGACCTCAATTTTGTGTCGGTTGCGCGGGAGGCGCCCGAACGCCCGATCTGCGACGTTCAATCCGTGTTCGCCGCCACGTGCTCCTGCGAAGGATACGTGATGTCCCCTTTCGGATGAGACGTTAAGGACAATTGCTATGTATGCGGGCGCCGGACTGTCGTTACGTGCTTCCAGGCACTGGCTTCTCGTACTGCTCGTTCTGGCGATTGTTTCGTGTGGATCGTCGTCTGGAACGAACGCCGCGGACCCCAGATCCCTGAGACAAGGCGGCGCGATCGGCCAGTCCGACGCGAGGTTTGTGTCCCTCGGCGTGGGCAAGTCGATGGTGATCGATCTTCCCCGCGACGTGAAGGATGTGCTGGTCGCAGACCCCAAGATCGCCAACGTCGTGCTTCGATCGGCGCAGCGCGCCTACATCATCGGTGCTGCTGTCGGGCAAACCAACGTGGTGTTCTTCGATACCGCCGGCCAATCGATCGTCGCCTACGACATCGCCGTCAAGCGTGACCTGAACGGTGTTCGTGCCGCGCTGAAGCAGGCGCTTCCCGCGGCCAATGTCCAGATTGACGGCGTCGGCGATGGGGTCATCCTGACCGGATTCGTCGCGACGCCCGTCGAGGCCCAGCAGGCCAACGATATTGCTGCGCGCCTCACTGGCGCGGCCGAAAAGGTTGTCAACTCGATCACGGTTCGGGGGCGTGATCAGGTGATGTTGAAGGTAACGGTCGCCGAGATTTCACGCGAGATCGTAAAGCAGCTCGGCGTCGATCTCAGCACCAGTCTCAGCTCGGGCACGTCGGTTGTCAGCCTGGCGAACTCGAATCCCTTCACGGCCTACGGCAAGAACCTTGTCGACGGCAACAACGTGTCCCTGTCGGCCGGCGGAACGACGGCCACGCTGAGGGCGATGGAGAAGGCGGGGGTCGTACGCACTTTGGCTGAGCCCACGCTGACGTCGATATCGGGAGAGGCCGCCACTTTTGTTTCCGGCGGTGAGTTTCCCGTTCCCGCGGGGTATTCCTGCGACCCAACGACCCATGTGTGCACGACGCAGATCAGCTTCAAGAAATTCGGAATGTCGTTGAGCTTCACGCCGGTGGTGCTGGCGGAAGGCCGCATCAGCCTGCATTTGATGACCGAGGTGTCGGACCTCTCGAATGAGAATTCGATCACCTTGTCCCAGGCGGTGAGCGATAACACGACCAACTCCCTGACGGTCCCCTCCATCAAGACGCGCCGGGCCGAAAGCACGCTCGAGATCCCTTCGGGCGGGTCCATGGCAATCGCCGGCCTGATTCAGGACCAGACAAAGCGAGCCGTGAATGGCTTGCCCGGGCTGATGCAGGTGCCGCTGCTGGGCGCGCTCTTCAGGAGTCAGGACTTTGTCAACAACCAGACCGAGCTCGTCGTTCTCGTGACGCCTTACCTCGTTCGCGCCGTGAGCCCGAGAGAGCTCTCGCGCCCGGATGACGGCTTCGTCGGCTCGAGCGATCCGCAAGCCAATCTCATTGGCAGCATCAATCGCCTTTACGGCCGAACAGGATCAACGGGGACCCGTCGCAGCGATATCGGCTTCATCACAGATTGACGCGCTGTCCATACGTCGCCCGGCAATGTTCAGGCAATCTCTGCAACATCTCTAAACATCTTCGTCAATATCCCGCGGCTGTTCGGGCATAGGGACGTGCGTGGACTCAATATCAGGATCGATGGAATGCTTTTTAAGTCTTCGGTGGTGCGCATGGGCATTGGTGCTGCGTGCCTCGCGCTCGTCGGCATCGGTCCGTTGCGCGCAGAGCCGGTGTTCGACGGTTTGGCCGGCGCATGGTTCGGCATCGGCACGATGAAGCCCTCGGACGGCCCACGCGAGAAGGTTCGCTGCAAGGTGGCTTACAACATCACCAGGCCCGGACGGTCGTTGACGCTGGACCTGCGCTGCGCGAGCGATGCGTACAAGATGGTCTTGTCCGCGAACATCGAGCAGAGCGGGACGGAGCTTTCCGGCAACTGGTTCGAGAGCGAATACCGGCAGGGCGGCAAGGTCTACGGCACGAACAGGGACGGCCTGATCGAGGCGCGAATTGAGGGAAACACCGTAGCTGCGCTGGTGACGATCCAGACCAGGAGCAACCATCAATCCTTCCTGATGGAAGCGCCGGGGTCCTGGATGTCGGAGGTCGCGATCGAGTTGAACAAGGAAGCGAAGTGATTTGGCTCATGCGCAACAATTCTTCATACGCAGCAATTCTTCTCCGCTTGGTGGAGAGGCATCGCAACCACTATCGTTCCGTTCGGGCTCAGGAATTCCCAGATTCTCGCGCCTGAGGACCGTCGCCTCGGCCCCTGGACGTTGACACTCCCCGAGCAGCTGGCGGCGGTCCTCTCTCCGTCTCGGGCTCACTCCGATTTGTAACAGTTGATTGCTGAACAGGCTGAGGATGGCTTAAGCCACCACCGGCTTGGGCTGCCGCGAGATCGCGAGAACGATCAGCGCGGCGAACACGCAGAGCGCGCCAGCTACGAAGAAGGCGGGCAGGTAGCTCTGCAGCAGCGTCCGCGACAGGCCCGCGCCGAAAGCCGCAGTGCCCGCGCCGAGCTGATGGCCGGCGAAGATCCAGCCGAACACCAGATTGGCGCGCTCGGGTCCGAATTTCTGCGCGGTGAGGCGCACCGTCGGCGGCACCGTCGCGATCCAGTCGAGCCCGTAGAACATTGCGAACAGCGACAGGCCGTAGAACGAGAAATCGCTGAAGGGCAGGAAGAGCAGCGAGAGCCCGCGCAGGCCGTAGTACCAGAACAGCAGATAGCGATTGTCGTAGCGGTCCGACAGCCAGCCCGACATGATGGTGCCGAAAAAGTCGAAGATGCCCATCGCGGCGAGCAGGCTCGCGGCCTGCACCTGCGGGATGCCGAAATCGAGGCACATCGGGATCAAATGCACCTGGACGAGGCCGTTGGTCGAGGCGCCGCAGACGAAGAAGGTCGCGAACAGGATCCAGAACGCGCGCGACTTCGAGGCATCACGCAGCGTGCCGAGCGCCACGCCCGTGATCGAGCCGTGGTTGACCGGCGGCACGGGCAGGGGCTCGGTGCCTTCGTCACCGAACGGACGCAGGCCGACATCGCTTGGGCGGTCGCGCATTGCGAGCAGGACCGCGAGGGCGGACACGCCAAGCGCGATGCAGACGAAGCCGAGCGCCAGCCGCCAGCCGTAACGTTCGGTCAGGCTTGCGAGCAGCGGCAGGAAGACGAGCTGGCCGGTGGCGACGCTCGCGGTCAGGATGCCGACGACCAGGCCGCGCCGTGCCGCGAACCAGCGCGTCGCGATGGTCGCGCCCAGCACCAGCGCGGTCATGCCGGTGCCGATGCCGATCACCACGCCCCACAGCGCGACGAGTTGCCAGACCTCGGTCATGCCGAGTGAAAGCACGAGCGCCGAGACCACGATGAGCTGCGCCGTGAGCGTGACGTTGCGCAAGCCGTAGCGGTTGAGCAGGGCCGCGGCGAACGGCGCCATCAGCCCGAAGAGGATGAAGCGAATCGAGAGCGCGGAGGAAATCTGCGCCGTGCTCCAGCCGAACTCCTGCTGCAGGGGAACGATGAACACGCCGGGCGCACCGACCGTGCCCGCGCTGATCAGCGCGGTGAGGAAGGTCACGCCGACCATCACCCAGCCATAATGGATATTGCGGCGGGAAAGCGCTGCCGCGAGCCAGTTCGAGATCATTGGGCCTCAATGTTTGATGGGCAGGTTTGGGAACACCTGCACGAGCTTGCATAATGCCACGGGAGCCGTCTGTCTGAAATGACAGAGTTCCCTCGTTTTCAGACTTTCGCGCTCAATGCGCGATACGCTCCACCGCGATTGCCGTGGCCTCGCCACCGCCGATGCAGAGCGCTGCGACGCCGCGCTTGAGGTTCTGTGCCTCGAGTGCGTGCAGCAGCGTCACGATCAGCCGCGCGCCGGTGGCGCCGATGGGATGGCCGAGCGCGCAGGCGCCGCCGTTGATGTTCAGCTTGTCGCGGGGAATGCCGAGATCGCGCTGCGCCGCCATCGCCACCACGGCGAAAGCCTCGTTGATCTCGAACAGGTCGACGTCACTAGCGCTCCAGCCGACCTTGTCCAGCAGCTTGCGGATCGCCGGAATCGGCGCGGTGGTGAACCATTGCGGCTCCTGACTGTGGGTGGCGTGGCCCTTGATCTCGGCAATCGCCGGCAGGCCATTGCGGTCCGCGAGCGAGCGCTTCGTCAGCACCAGCGCCGCGGCGCCGTCGGCGTTGGCGGAGGAGGCGGCCGGCGTGATGGTGCCATTGGCGCGGAACGCCGGTTGCAATCCGGGGATCTTGGCGGGATCGACCTTCAGCGGATGCTCATCATTGGCGACGATGCGCGGACCAGCCTTCTCCGTCAGCGTGATCGGCGCGATCTCGGCCTTGAACGCACCGCCCTCAACCGCCTTGCGCGCCCGGCTGAGCGTCTCCATCGCATAGGCGTCCTGGTCCTTGCGGGTGAACTGATAAGCTTCCGCGGTGGCCTCACCGAAATCGCCCATGGAACGGCCGGTCTCGTAGGCGTCTTCGAGGCCGTCCATCATCATGTGGTCGATGATGCGGTCGTGGCCGACGCGGTAGCCGCCGCGCGCTTTCGCCAGCAGATAAGGCGCGTTGCTCATGCTCTCCATGCCGCCGGAGACCACGATCCCGGCCGAGCCCGCGCGGATGATGTCGTGCGCCAGCATGGTCGCCTTCATGCCGGAGCCGCAGACCTTGTTGACGGTGGTCGCACCGGTGGCATCGGGAAGTCCAGCGGCCCGCGCGGCCTGCCGCGCCGGCGCCTGGCCCTGGCCGGCGGGAAGGACGCAGCCCATGAAGACCTCGTCGACCTTCTCGGGCGCGAGTGTTGCGCGCTCCAGCGCGGCCGCGATCACGTGGGAACCGAGCTTGTGCGCGGGAAGTGGCGACAATTCGCCCATGAAGCGGCCGAGCGGGGTGCGGGCGGCGGAGACGATGACGACGGGATCGGCGGCTTCGGCCATGACGAAACTCCCTGCGATGACGGGTAAGATTATGGTCATCATAT
>Ga0102590_1000879_pt1 | contig 54643 bp, 47 predicted proteins | sample AraplaMF_Col_mMF_FD_76859 | JGI IMG/M metagenome (GOLD analysis project Ga0102590, IMG submission 76859) | Arabidopsis root microbial communities from the University of North Carolina, USA - plate scrape MF_Col_mMF | ecosystem: Host-associated > Plants > Roots > Endosphere | place: USA...
ATGGGTTTTCGATAGCTTTCAGCAAACGGGCCATTGCTTTTTCTTCTGTCATTTTCAGGTTGGAGTGTACAGAAGCGATTACGAGGTCAAAGCTGGCCAGCACTTCATCGGGATAGTCCAGGCTTCCATCGTTCAGGATATCGGCCTCTATGCTCTTAAAAATGCGGAAAGGCGCCAGTTTTTTATTCAGTTCATCTATCTGTGCGTGCTGTTCCTGTACGCGTTCGATGCTGAGACCATTGGCGTAAAAGGCAGAGCGGGAGTGATCGCTGATCACCAGGTATTCAAGTCCCTGTGCTTTAGCTGCCACGGCCATTGCCTCCAGGCTATGCAGGCCATCGCTCCACTGGCTGTGCGAGTGGATGATGCCTTTGATGTCCTCCGGTTTGATCAGCAGGGGTAGCTGTTTCCTTTGGGCAAGGTCAATAGCCAGTCCGCCATTGCGCATGCAGGGCTCAATGTAATCCAGTCCGGCTTTTTCAAAGATCTCTGCTTCCGTCCTGCTGCCTTCCAGGAAAACGGAAGCATTACCGGCGGCGTCAAAATGTTCAAGGAAAGCAGTATCGGCGGTAGTAACAAAGAGTGTTTTTGCAAAGTCATCAGGCTGGCAGGGGTAGATACGGATCTTCACCAGTTGTTCGTGCTGCCATAGCTGTGACTCCATGGTTTCTTCCAGCAGTTTGAATTCCGGTATAGGGCCCAGGTGTTGCTGAATGACAGTTGGTGCGGCGCCCGCTACCAGCGCTATTTCATCAATGATGATCTCTGTGCGGCGTACATGCCCGGTCAGTGAAACCGGTGCAGGGGCCAGTGCCTGCTGCAGGCGTTTTTCCAGGTCCAGGGCCAGTGTGGCTACTTCCGCATAGAGGAATCTTTCGCGGTTGGAAAAATAGAATTCTATGCTTTGCTGTACGCTATCCTGGGTTTTTTGCCCGAATCCTTTCAGCAGCATCAGGCGGTTCTCATTGCAGGCGTACAGTAGCTCTCCCAGGTTTTCCACTTCCAGTTCTTTCCAGATAGCGGCTATTTTCTTGGGGCCCAGGCCTTTTATCTTCAGCATCTCCAGTATACCGGGAGGTGTTTTGGTCACAAAGGTTTCCAGCAGGGATAAACGACCGGTAAGCAACATCTCCTGGATGGCTTTATTGGTAGAGCTGCCAATACCTTTAATACGGGCTATCTCTTCGGCAGCGGTATCTTTCAGCTGCAGGGGCAGCTTTTCTATTGTAAAGGCGGCGCTGGCAAATGATTTGGCTTTAAAGCTATCCTCGCCATGGATGTCCATCAGTTTGGAGAGGAGGGAGAAGTTATCGGCTATGCTGTAATTATCCATAAGTGGGCTTTTGGCTAAGAACCGCAAGCTAATAAGATTTATGGTTTCCGATAACATCCGGTGGGGCAGGGGGCAAAAAAAAGATCCCGACATTTTGTGCCGGGACCTTTATTCTACAAGTTGTAAATCCGATCTTACATGGCCGGAGCTGAAGGTGCTGAAGGTGTAGAAGGAGCTGAAGACTTCTTCTTAGCAGCAGCTTTCTTCTTAGGAGCAGCCTTCTTAGCAGCAGCTTTCTTTTTAGGAGCAGCTTTCTTAGCAGCGGCTTTCTTTTTAGGAGCGGCTTTCTTAGCAGCAGCTTTCTTTTTAGGAGCAGCTTTCTTAGCAGCAGCTTTCTTTTTAGGAGCAGCTTTCTTAGCAGCAGCTTTCTTTTTAGGAGCAGCTTTCTTAGCAGCAGCTTTTTTCTTAGGCGCTGCTTTTTTAGCAGCTTTTTTAATTGTTGCCATTGTTTTTTGAATTTGGGTTAGTAAATGAAAAATTGGGTATTAAAAAAAACTTTATGGCAATCACCGTATTGCAGGTCTTTCACCTGCACGGTGGTGTCAGATTAAATGCTCTTAACGGAAACGTAGGTTCTATTCTCACGTCCTTTACGGAATTCAACTACACCATCAGTGGTGGCAAAAATTGTAAAATCTTTACCAACACCTACGTTCTCACCAGGATGGTATACGGTACCCCTCTGGCGGATAATTATGTTACCGGCGATAGCAGGTTGCCCACCGAAAATCTTTACTCCCAGCCTTTTGCTTTGGGAATCGCGGCCGTTCTTAACGCTACCTTCGCCCTTTTTGTGTGCCATTCTATTTTAGAGTTTATACTTTTAAGAAATTAAGCAATGTCATTGATCTTGATCTTCGTAAAGTGTGCACGATGACCCACTTTCTTTCTGAAGCCTTTTCTTCTCTTCATTTTGAAAGCGATCACTTTGTCACCCTGTACGTGGCCCAGGATCTCTGCTTTTACCACTGATTTTACATCAGTACCTATTGTCAGCGCGCCAGCGTTATCTGTTAACAGCACTTCGGAGAATTCAACTTTGTCGCCAACGTTACCCTCCAACTGCTGTACGAAGATTTCCTGGTCTTTTTGCACTTTAAATTGCTGACCTGCGATTTTTACAACTGCAAACATAGTAATCCAAAAATAATTTCCTGCAAAAGTACCACTTGTTTTCTAAATGACAAACTTTTCTGCTTTTTTTTAGTATTGCTAAATTAAAAGCAAATCGCAACATATAAGCTAATGACCCTAATTGAGAAAGAGCTTATTCTTTTCAAAGATACGTTTTTTTTAATTATAGACCATAGTCCATGGTCCATAGTCCATAGAATAGTCCTGCAGGATGGATAACCGGCCTTACAGAATATGCTATGGACTATGGACCATCGACCATGGACCCATGGACTGTTAATAAAAACAGTTATCTTGCCCCTGCAATTTTTATACTTTTGTCATTTCAATATTGGACTACTTTCATTTTTTAAACTATAGGGCATGAAGTTTAAGTCACTACTTGCCAAACCATTTGCTTCCATTGTTAACGGCAGGATCAGGAAGGAAATGCAAAGGGCGGTAGAAGACCAGGAAGGGATCCTGGAGGATTTGATAAAAACTGGCAGAAAAACGGATTTTGGCAAAGACCACAATTTTGACGCCGTCCAAACATATAACGATTTTAAGGCGGCTGTTCCCATCCGGGATTATGAACAGTTCAAGCCATACATAAATAAAATAAAGGAAGGAAAGCACAATGTGCTCTGGAAAGGCCAGCCCATATACCTTGCCAAAACTTCCGGCACTACCAGCGGTATTAAATATATACCCATCACCAAAGACTCCATTTCCAATCATATCGATACCGCCCGTAATGCCTTACTGGTGTACATGGCGGAAACAGGCAATACTGCCTTTGCCGACGGCAAGATGATCTTCCTTTCCGGCTCTCCTGAACTGGAGCGGATAGGCGGCATTCCCACCGGCCGGCTGAGCGGCATTGTGAATCACCACGTACCGGGCTACCTGCGCACCAACCAGCTGCCCACCTACGAAACCAATTGTATCGAGGACTGGGAGACCAAGCTTGACAGGATCGTAGAAGAGACCATCAACCAGGACATGACCCTGATCAGCGGTATTCCGCCATGGGTGCAGATGTACTTTGACAGGCTCACAGAGCGTAGCGGCAAGTCCGTTGGAGAGCTGTTTAAGAACCTCGACCTGCTGGTATATGGCGGAGTGAACTTTGAGCCTTACCGCGCCAAGCTGATGGAATCCATCGGCAGGCCTGTACATACTATCGAAACCTTCCCGGCCTCAGAAGGCTTCATCGCCTTCCAGGATACGCAGGGACAGGAAGGCCTCCTGCTGAACACCAATTCCGGTATATTCTTCGAATTTGTGCCCGCCCAGGAGATCTTTTCCGAAAATCCCACCCGCCTTTCGCTCAAGGAAGTGGAACTGGGGGTGAACTATGCCCTGATCATCAACAGCAATGCCGGTTTGTGGGGGTATAATATTGGCGATACCATTAAATTTGTATCGCTCAATCCTTACCGGATAGTGGTGACAGGCCGTATAAAGCATTTTATATCCGCCTTCGGCGAGCACGTGATAGGCGAGGAGGTAGAATACAGCCTCATGAAGGTGGCTGCGGAAGAACAGGTACGGATCACGGAATTTACTGTGGCGCCCATGGTACAGACCAACGGAGAGCTGCCCTACCACGAGTGGTTTGTTGAGTTTGAGACCATGCCGCCTGATTTATCTACCTTTGCAGCCAAAGTAGACCATCATCTCAGGCAAAAGAACATTTATTATAATGACCTGCTGACAGGCAATATATTACAACCCCTGAAGATCAGGCCTATACGCCGGCAGGGATTCATAGATTTTATGAAGTCCATCGGTAAGCTAGGCGGCCAGAATAAAGTACCCCGTTTAAGCAACGACAGAATGCTGGCAGAACAGCTGATGCAATATCTTCAGTGACAAAAGATTGCAAAACATTTAACAGTAGCCATGCAATCTTAAATCAGTGATAATTGATATTATTGTACAATGACTAAGAAGAACATAGCCATATTTGGCTCCACCGGTTCCATTGGTATACAGGCATTGGACGTGATAGCAGCCCATCCGGACAAGTTCCGGGTAGAGGTGCTGACCGCCCGCCAGAATGCAGACCTGCTGATAGAACAGGCGCTGAAGTTCAGGCCTAATGCCGTAGTGATAGCCGACGAAGACCAGTATGAGAACGTAAAGAGCGTATTATTCGACAAAGGGATCAAGGTATTTGCAGGGAGCCGCGCCATGGTAGAGGTGGCTGCCTGGGATAATATAGATATGATGCTGGCCGCCATCATGGGCTTTGCAGGCCTGGCGCCCACTCTGTCAGCTATAGAGCACGGTACCCCCGTGGCCCTGGCCAACAAGGAGACCCTGGTAGTAGCCGGAGACATCGTAATGGCCGCCGCCAGGAAGAGGAATGTACCCGTTATCCCTGTGGATTCCGAACATTCCGCCATCTTCCAATGCCTGCAGGGCGAACGCTCCAGCCAGGTTGAAAAGGTGATCCTCACCGCTTCCGGCGGGCCTTTCCTGGGTAAGAAGCCCAATTTCCTGATCAACGTAAAGAAAGATCATGCCCTGCAGCATCCTAACTGGAGCATGGGCGCCAAAATAACCATCGACTCTGCCACCCTCATGAATAAAGGGCTGGAAATGATCGAGGCCCGCTGGCTGTTTGACCTGGAACCCGACCAGATAGAAGTAGTGATCCATCCGCAATCCATCATACATTCCCTGGTACAGTTCAATGACGGCTCTATCAAGGCGCAGATGGGGCTGCCGGATATGAAGTTGCCCATACAGTATGCGCTGGGGTATCCTGATCGCCTATCCAACGATTTCCCCAGGTTCTCCTTCAAAAATTACCCTTCCCTCACTTTTGAGCAGCCTGATGTGAAAACTTTCCGTAACCTTGCGGTAGCCATAGAAGCACTCAGAAAGGGCGGTAATGCGGCCTGTGTGTTGAATGCGGCTAATGAGGAGGTGGTGCATGCATTCCTGAAAAACCGGATCGGGTTCCTGCAAATGACGGAAGTAATAGAGGAAACCCTGGTGAAGGTCCCCTTCATCGAAGTGCCCACTTTACATGATTATTATGAAAGCGACACTGCAGCACGCGAACATGCAGCAACACTCATCAATGCCATCGTGATCTGAAATCATTCGTAATAATCGTAATAATTGTAATATTTTAACAGGCGGATGCTTTTATCTATTTAGATCCTTTAAGTTACATGACAACACAAGAAATATTAGTGAAGGCCGGACAGTTGATCCTATCGCTGTCCATCCTTGTGGTATTACACGAATTAGGGCACTTTATCCCGGCCAAGCTATTCAAAACCAAGGTAGAGAAGTTCTATCTCTTCTTTGACCCCTGGTTTTCCTTATTCAAATTCAAGAAGGGCGAAACCGAATACGGTGTAGGCTGGTTGCCGCTGGGCGGCTATGTGAAGATCTCCGGTATGATCGATGAGAGTATGGACCGCGACCAGATGGCGAAAGAGCCGCAGCCCTGGGAGTTCCGCTCCAAGCCAGCCTGGCAACGCCTCATCATTATGATAGGAGGGGTGACCGTTAACCTGATATTAGGCTTTCTGATATATGCAATGATGTTATGGTACTGGGGAGAAACCTACCTGCCTACCACCGCGGTGAAGTACGGTGTAGCAGTAGATTCCCTGGCAGAAAGCATCGGCATGCGCGACGGTGACAAGATCGTGTCTGTAGACGGCGTGAAAGTGGAGAGCTTCAGCGCCATTCCTGCAGAGATCATCCTGCGCGAAGCCAAGAGCATCCAGGTAGACCGCAACGGACAGCAAATGAGCATTGCCATCCCCCAGGGTTTTATCCGGCAGATGATCAAGCAGAAATCGCCCTTTGCCATACCGCGTGTACCCTATTTCGTATCTGATTTTGAGAAAGGATCAGCCGGAGAAAAAGCCGGCTTGAAAAAAGGAGATAAGATCATCTCTCTCAACGGTGAGCCCACAGAATATTTCAGTGATTTCAGGAAGAAGATGAAAGGACGCGCCAATCAACAGATCCAGGTGGGCGCTGTACGCGGAAAGGATACCCTGAACTTCAATGTTAAAATTCCCCAGGACGGCCTGATGGGTGTATACTTTGATCGGGACATGACCAAGTTCTTCTCCCTGAATACCAAGAAATACACCTTCTTTGAAGCCATCCCGGCCGGTTTTAATAAATGTATCAATACCCTGGTAAAATATGTGCAGCAGCTGCGGCTCATCTTTGTATCCAAGGAAGTAAAGGCCAGCGAGTCGCTCGGCGGCTTCCTGAGCATAGGTAACCTGTTCCCCGGCGAGTGGGACTGGATGTCCTTCTGGGAAATGACGGCCCTGCTGTCTATTATCCTGGCCTTCATGAACATCCTCCCGATCCCTGCACTGGACGGCGGTCATGTGCTGTTCCTGCTGTACGAGATCGTTACGGGCCGTAAGCCAAGCGAGAAATTCCTGGAGTATGCACAGATCGTAGGTATGGTGATCCTGTTTGGCCTGCTGCTGTATGCCAATGGTCTGGACCTGTGGAGGAATATCTTTAGTAAATGGTTCTCATGATAGCTATTAGCAATTAGCTCTTAGCATTCAGCTAGCGGCTAAGGGCTAATTGCTCAGAATTTCGTATATTTGCATTCTAAATAACTGGGGTTGCCTGGTTTTGACAGCATAGGTCTTTGAAAGTGTAAGCATGTCGTGCGTTGTATAATTAGCACGTAAATCTGAATATACAAACTATAATTGGCGAATCTAACTACGCCATGGCTGCCTAATCAGCGATTAGACACCCATTATAGCCGCCGCTAGTCTGCGCCTGCTAAGACTGCCGCCGCTGAATCATCAAACCTAGGAGGATAGATGCTCATGGTTTCCGTGAGTGAGCATTGAAAACTAAACGGATAAGGACGAGGTTGGTTTGTTGCGCCCCTGCCAAGTCCCGACAGATCAATGCGTAAATAAGCATGTAGAAAGCTTTTGGGGAATATGTTTGGACGCGGGTTCGATTCCCGCCAACTCCACAAATTATAAGCTCTTGAATTTCAAGGGCTTTTTTTGTTTATGGATGAGAAGGTTTGAAGACATCAGCTCATTAGTGATGAGTCCCAAAAAAAATTATAGGATATCGTTAGAAGAGCTCTCCTTGAAGGGTAGGGAGATGGCGAACTTATCATTTTTTTAATAACATAACCTTGAATTTATGATCCTTGGTATAAGACTGTTAAGCTTGGGTAAATGAACTTACATGTTGCATGCTTATCCCCACTTTCCCCCATCATAATCAATGTCTTCTGAGTTAAGGTTTATTTTTTCGGAAAATCCCGACCGTTTTGCCGGGCTAATTCGTCAAAAGGTAAACTTAACAAAATGCAAAACCTAAAAGACAAAGTAGCCGTCGTATTTGCCGCCTCCGGAGATATTGCGGGCGCTGTCGCCCAATCATTATCCCAACACGGAGCAAAGGTGTATATAACCGCCCGAAACCTCAACTCCGTAAACACATTAGCCCAGGAGATCAAGGCCAATGGTGGACGCGCAGAGGCCGCCAAAGTAGACGCCTTGAATGAAACAGAGATCGACAATTTCTTAAAGAAGGTTGTCTCAGACAACGGCAAGCTGGATATTGTATTCAATGGCATTGGGCTTAGCTACAACAAGATGGGCGGCCGCCCATCCACTACCGAGGCAACATTCGAACAATTCATGGCTCCCATGGAAAAGATCTGCGGATCGCAATTCCTTACTTCGAGAGTAGCGGCAAAGTATATGATGCAAACCCAATCCGAAGGGACGATCTTACTGCTCAGCGCCGCATTGTCCAGGTCCAAGCTGCCTAACCTGGCAGGTATCACAGCTGCCAGCGCAGCTATCGAAGGCTTGACCCGGGTGATGGCCGCTGAATGGGGAAGTGCTGGCATCAAGGTGACCTGTATTTGTGCGGGCGCCATCATGGAAACAAAGCGGATCTCCAGATGGATCGATGCTGCCGCGCAACAGTACGGAGTACCTGCGGAACAGTTAGTTGCTCAATACAAGGCTTTTGACATATTAAAAACAAGCCCGACATTGAAACAAGTAGGCGAGACTGCGGCTTTCCTCGCTTCTGAAACGGGGACAGCTTTCAACAGTCACATAGTCGATGTGGATTGTGGTAAGCTGAACATTTTATAGTACATTTTGATATAGTACATTAGTGGTTACAGCCCTTCTGCTGAAGGGCTGTAACCTCATTTTCATTTATTCACAAATCGAATGGAAAGAGCGCAAATCCTTAAATCAGCCATAGCTGGCGATATCAATGCATTCCAAACACTGTTTGCCGAATTTCAGGATCAGTTAAAATCTTACCTCTATCGTTTGCTTACCGATCGGGACGATGTAGATGACCTGACCCATGATACCTTTATCAAGGCATTTACGAATATATCTACCTTCAAACAGGATGCATCGTTAAAAACCTGGGTATTCAGGATAGCTACTAATCTTGCCTACGATCATCTGCGGAAGCTAAAAAGGTGGCAGCCGGATGCCCAGGACCGGGGCGCTGACCTGGCCATCAGTTCTGAAGAGATCAGGCGGGCTTTTTGGGTAGCGCATGATACCTCGCCTGCCGGAGCTTACGAAATGAGAGAGCATATCGATTACTGTTTCACCTGTATTTCAAAAACCCTGCTCATAGAAAACCAGGTAGCACTGATCTTAAAGGATATTTACGATTTTTCAATCAAGGAAATCTGTCTTATCCTGGATAAGACCGAAGGTGTGATAAAGCATCTCCTGAATGACGCCAGAAACATTATGACTGATATTTTCGAGCACCGCTGCGCCTTGATCAACAAGAATGGCGTCTGTCACCAATGCAGCCATATCAATGAAATTTTCAACCCGAAACAAGATCAGCAGGCGGAGCTGATGAAGCTCGAACTGGTAAAAGCTTCAAAGAAATACAACAGAGAACAGCTTTTTGCATTACGAACATTATTGGTAAAAGCGATTGATCCCTTGCATGCTTTAGGGACCGACCTGCACGAAGCGATCATGAATTGTGTAAAAACAGCAATCGGTGAAAAAAGTGATTATTTTGAACAACGGCCGGGTAAAGAGAAGAAAAGTTAAACTTGCGCAGCTGGTCAAAGAGGAAATTGATTTGATGATTTTGCCACTGGCCATTACCGTATCAGACTCAACACCTTCTCCAGATCAACATCCTTTTTCATTGTAATATCCTGCGGTGTATACGCAACAACATAGTCCGGCATTATCCCATGCCCATAGACCGGATTTTTCAGTACAGATACCAAACGCAACCACGGAAATTCAACAACGATCCCCGTATTCGGTAAGGTTAAATGTTGTAAAGTTCCTCCACTGCAGCCCTCAGCGCCGCCTGCTGTCTCACGACCGATGAACCTTGCTTTTTTGCAATTTTGCTTAATAGCCGCAGCGGAATGAGCACCTGCAGAAAATGTCGCGCCATCAATCAGCACAAACAGATTGCCATTATAATGATTTGCTTTATCTAATGCTGTTTTGCCCAGCAGATTGCCGAATGCAGGTTGAAAATCATACCCGTAATGACCGTCTTTTATAACGCCTGTTGGTTTAAAGCTTTGATAAAAACTCTCGGTTCGTGCTGTATCAAAATATTGGGCAAACTTGCTTTTTGCGGGATTTGATGTAGTGGTCCACACATCGCCTACCATTTGAAAAGGAGCGTCAGCAAGATAAGTCAAGAGTTTGGCGCCTATCCTGATGTCGCCGCCCACATTGTGCCTTAAATCAATAATTAAATTCTTAACCTCCTTTGCATGGATCTCTTCAAATGCTTTTTCGAAAATGGCAGTGTCCGTATATTGATAACTGTGCACTTCAAAACAAGCGATAGATCCTTTTTTAAAAAAGCGTAGCGGCAGGTAATCCGTATTGGGAGATACTGTCCATCCTTTATAATTATCTGCTTCGTTTACAGGGCCAGTCTGCAGTGTTGCTGAAGATACTGTATCAATAAGCAGCTTTTTTGCTTCGCCTGCGGCTGTCCGAAGCGTGATGTTGTATGGAGGTTTCCAATGGTAATACTTATTGCAGGCGTCTTCAAAACCATCATATTCGCTTAAAAACAATTCTTTGAACGTTTCGTTATTGCCGTCAGCAGCGTACAGGTCGCCGCCGTGTTGTATAATCTCAGATACAGGCACATTGTTAATGGTCAATAATTCATCTGCGGTCTTAAGTTCCTTCGCCTGGTGAGTGGTCACCCATGCTTTTCCGTTGCTGACTAACACCTGGAAAGGTAAACGAGGCATTTTGTCTGCAGCTGAAGGTGTATAGTTTTCGGAATGCTTTAGCTGTGTATGTCCGCATTTTAAAGCACTGATAAAAGGATAGATCGTAGCGATAAATTCATTCTCCGACATAGGCTTATTAAGCAGCACTACCGTACGTTTGTATACCTGTAGCAAGCTATCCTTAGGCGTGTACAAGCCATAGGCAGGATGTATTTCCCGGATACTGCCCCAGAGAATAGACAGATCTTCCTGCATGTTTTTGACTGGTAGTAATTTGAGGGAAGTATCGCTTCGGGAGGTATCTGCATCAGCTTTTTGTTGGCTATCCGGGCCTTTACAACTTGTAATTACGAAAACTAAGAGCAAAAAGAGCACTGCTGTTTGTTGTAGTCGATTCTGTGGCAGGTTCATATTTTCAGGATTCAAGCCGGTTTTCGGGTATTCATAAATGTACGAAGCGATTTCTTTATTATACGGTTAATTTTATACCCTTTTTAAGCTTTTACCAAATAAACCAGCGGTAAACCCAATTCATTTGCGCCACTAATTGCCGGGTTTTTCACGAACCCATAACCCATAAAGAAATCCAGATCGGGATGACCTTCAAATTCACTTATCCAGACCGTCTGTTGTGTATTACAAAGCTGGAGACACTTTTCAAGCAGGCGTCGTTTTGCTTCCGTTTCATCGAATTTCAGCAGTACCCCGAAATCGACTATACGAACAACACTTCTGCCATCAAAAATTGCCGGCCGCTCACCTTTGGTGGTGATCCGGGCATAGCCCGCGATCTGATCATTAACATGCACAACCAGGTACTGGTTGGAGATGTTATTTAATTCAGCACGCAATGTAGGATCGTTAAAGTTTTTCTCTATCCAGGCTTCCAATTCCGCTTCCGGTACTTTACCCTTATACTTCTCCCGCGCTGCTGCTTTGCTGATGAATGCTATTGTCTTTCGATCCTGTTCTGTACCGATACAGAAATTTGTCATAATGCTATTTGCCATGAGCCCTCCTTTTTCAGATACAAAGGTAGAACCGACTGGAGGCCTGTATTAGCTGGAACGCGCCAAAGGTTTGTGGAAATGCGTCAGGCGAGCGATCCCATATTAAATATTGATATGCTGAAGTAATGCCTGGTAATGCTCTACCAGTGAGCTCAAGGTAAAGCTGCGATTTAGCCCGCTTGGATTAGGCAGCACCCAGACAATTGCGTTGCAGAACGTTTCATCCTGGAGCCCCCATTGAATAGTCTTTTTCCCTGAGAAGGCCTGGTAGGCGGGTTTGCCCAAAAATGCAAGGTAAGTAGGTTTATATTTTTCTATCTTAAGCTTGAATGGTTCAATGGATGAATGGAATTCATCTCTGGATAATTCATCCGCGCGCACCGTTGCCCGCTCTACAGCGGTTGTTAAGCCATATCCATAGTCAAGTATCGTTTTGTCCAACCGGGGTGCTATTTCATGGGGAGTAAAACCCGCCTGATGGAGCACTCTCCAGAACCTGTTGCTACGATTGGAGAAATGATGCCCCTCAAATGCGGATCTTAACCCGGGGTTAATTCCGCAAAATACAACAGCCAGGTTTTCCGAAAGTATGTCTTGTAAGCGATGGTCCATATCAGTCTTTTAATGCTGAAGGCCGCATATTGGTGACCTGGTAAAATGTATAGCTAAAGGAGGCCAGGCTTTGGTACCCGGTTAGATAGGCGATCTCACTCAGGGAATGTTCCTTTTGCTGAATAAGCTCGAAGGCCTTTGTCATTCGCAGGAGTTTAAGATATTGTAAGAACGATATTTTCAGCGTGTTCTTAAAAAAGCGGGATAGCGTTCTGTCACTTAATCCGAATCGTCTGCTGATTGTTTCGAGTGTGTGTTTGTCTGCCAGATTTTCTTCTATATAGGATATGATCTGAAGCATACGTTCATTTTCTGTATGAGGCAGCGCAATCGGGAGATGTTTAGTGCTTATTTGGGGGAGTATGGCTTTGATGGATTGTAAAAAGACAAAACGTTCATCATCCGGTAAGACATGTCCGCTCCACTGTTCAGTAAACCGCATCATCTCAATCAGCAGATCATTAATGGGAAAGATCCCTAGGCTATTATAGAAATCCTGCCTGGTCTCAGTTCCGGTATCAAAGAGGATAGATCGTAGATGTGTACCGTTTTGCCTGATCGTCACACTGTGCGGCACTCCTCCCGGTATCCAAAAGTAGTGGCGGGAAGGGATTACCAGCAATTGATCCGCGAGCCGGATGTATGCCATCCCGCCATCTATATATGACAATTGACCCTTGGAATGCTGATGAAGAGGAATATACTTTTCGCATTTCTCATGTATCACGAAGATTGATTTTACCTCCTGATCTATTTCCGGTAAAGATGCTGTCAGTCCCATTGTAGTCATGAAATTACGACATAAAAGAGGAAGACCCAACAGGCCTTCCTTTTATTATCTGTGTATGCATCTTATTTTCCCACTCCCTTAAAAAACTCATCCACCTCCTTCACCCACACCTCCGGCGTCTCCATCGCCGCAAAATGTCCACCTTTCTCCCTCACCGTAAATCGCTTCAAATTCACCTTCCTTTCCGCCCATTCCTTCGGCGTCGGCGCATCACCCGAGAATACTGCAACCCCTGTCGGCACATTCACCTTTTGACCGGATGCCAGCTGTTGATGAGCACCTACTGCATAAGTCCGCATAGATGAATTGATCGTCTGGCTCACCCAATAGATCATAATATTCGTAAGCAGCTCATCTTTTGTAAAATGATCCTCAATAGTCTCACCCGGAGTACCCCAGGTATTGAACTTCTCAATGATCCAGGAAGCAAGGCCTGTAGGAGAATCATTCAAACCAAAGGCCTGCGTTTGCGGCTTGGTAGCGTGCAGCATGGCGTATGCCCCTTCTGTATACCACCATTGCTGGATAACCTGCCCGAATTCCTGTTCTGCCTTGCTCATCGTGCTCCAGTCTTCTGTGCCGTTAGGATATCCTACATCTGTGAGATGGATAGCCGCTACGTTTTCAGGATATAGATTCGCCAATGATTTAGTGATGCCGCTGCCCACATCTCCGCCAGCTGCGAGGAAAGTATTATATCCAAGCACATCTTTCATCAGCGTGGCAAAGATCTTCGCGGAACCATCATCCGTCTGGGCTACATGGCTGGAGAAACCAAAACCAGGAATAGAAGGCACCACTACATCATAGTCATCTGTCAATAAAGGAATAACTTTGTAAAAGCGATAGAAACAATCCGGCCAGCCATGTAAAAGCAGCAAAGGCCTGGCATTCGGATTTTTACTTTTGATATGCAGGAAGTGAATAGTGAGGCCCTCTATTTCCACGGTGAATTGTGGGAATTTGTTAAGAGCGGCTTCCTGTTTGCGCCAATCATACCCATTTTGCCAGTAGGCTATCAGGCTTTGAAGAAATACGGGATCCGTGCCGTATTTCCAGCCAATGTTTTCCGGCGCATCAGGCCAGCGGGTTTGCCGGAGGCGGTTTTGAAGGTCATCCAGTACAGTCTGTTGTACATCGATCTTAAAAGGCTTTACAGTGAACATATTGTGGGCGTTTTTGGGTTGCGCATTTAATGATAAGGCCATAACAGTGACAGTTAGTAAAGAGATGATCTGTTTCATCGGTTTTTGTATTTGATGAAACAAAGATCCAAACAGCTTGCGACAACAGTATGTCAGTAACTAAACGCCTTGCTAAAATAAAAGTTACATTACCGAAAGAATTGTAAAAAAACGAACAGTCAAAATTTCCGACATACAACACTCGGCCACTTCCAACATTTGACTCCCCTATGCTAGCAGCCCGGCATTCCAATTTGTGCGGTCATGAAAGTCAATCTAGATGACTTTTGAATCCATTTCCCTTCACAAAGACTATAATCCAGATAACTATCAATTTAATAAATAGTTAGAATTTATTAAATATTATATTGATACTCCTAGTTGTTTGCTAGTATAGTGTTATATTTTCCTAGGATATCTGCTATCTATAAAGAGGGCTTATATCCCGGTTACAACCCGGAGATAACCCGGAGATAACCCCCAGATATCCTACTTCAAAACTATAACAGTAGCGGGTTTCAGCTGAATCAACTGCGGGAATGTACCGGGAAAGCAATAAATTTTAGCTAATGAAAGATGTAATGGATTGATTTACAGCCCAATTTAAATTATTGGGGTTGAAGGGGTTAACCTGAACCAGGAATTTGAACTAATTAGGGTGCCTGAATTCACTGGCCGTCTTACCGGTCTTCGCCTTGAACAGCTTGGCAAAATGGGAGGGATGTTCGAAACCCAGCTCATAGGCAATCTCACTGATCGATTTTTCCGTGCTCCAGAGCATCGATTTTGCTCTTTCGACCAGCTCGAGATGGATATGCTCCTGGGTAGTTTTACCGGTGAATTTCTGTAACAGATCTGATAAATAACCTGCCGACAAATTTAACCGGGAGGCAAAATAAGAGACAGGCGGTAAACCGGCTTCTATTAAGCCCGGCTGATTAAAATACTCCTTCACTAAACGCTCAAACCGCTGGATAACGTCTGCATTCACCTTACCACGGGTATAAAACTGCCGGTCATAAAAGCGGTTACAATAGTTCAGCAGCAGCTCGATATTACTGACGATCAGATTTTGCGTGTGCTTGTCGATATTTTGGCGGTACTCCCGTACAATCTTATCTATACAATCTTTTAAGAGCTGTTTTTCCTCTTCAGATACGTGTAATGCTTCGTTGACCTCATACTGGAAGAAGGAGTACTCATGCATCTTCATCCCGAGACTGGTGCCATGCAACAGATCCGGGTGAATGAACAATGCCCATCCCTCATCTACGCTTACATCCGGACCCGTGCCGATCACCTGCCAGGGAGCCGTGAAGAGCAGGGAGCCTTCTTTAAAATCATACTGACTTTTGCCATAATACAGCAAGCCTTCATACCTTTTGCATGAAATCGTATAAAAGCCAAACCTGTAGAGCGCTTTCTCCACTGGCCGCATCCGGTAAAAATCACAATGATCCACTACACTGATCAGGGGATGCCGCGGTGGCGGATAATGCACCAGGGCATGCAAGTCACTGATAGACTCCAGGTCAATATAGGCGGGAGCGCCTCTTTTCATCTTAAGCAAAATTAAAGAAATTGGAAAAGCTGCCCTGCAGATTTATATTGATGCAGGGCAGACAATATTTTAGATCCCGAGTTGTGCAGACATCGTGGCTTTGAAGGAAGCATCATCCATCTGTTGTCTGGTCTTCAGCAGCTCAATGGCATCATGGCCAACCGGGTAACGCAGTGTTGCTGTACCGTCTGTGGCAGCCTGGTAAATTACTTCCGCCACCTCACGAATATTCTCCGACATTGGCCAGGTATCTATCATGCCCTCGAAGTGCCTGAAGGGCGCCTGGTAGCTCTCGATGCCACCAAAACCGTAAATATTCATGGAACGGCTGGCGAAATCAGTTTTGTAACCACCCGGCTCTACCAGTTTTAAACGGATCCCCAGTGGGTTCAGCTCGTACTGCAGCGATTCTGTCAGTCCCTCTACTGCAAACTTGGTGGAGTGGTAAAGTGTGGAAAAGGGGAAGGTAAGCCTGCCGCCTACAGAAGACACGTTGATGATAGTACCTGTTTTGCGGGCCCGCATCCCGGGCAATACGGCTTTCGTTACTTCTATAAGACCAAATACATTGACCTCGAACTGCTGGCGGATCACTTCATCCGGGGCTGCTTCCAACGCGCCTAAGGTGCCAAAGCCTGCATTGTTCACCAGTACGTCGATCTGGCCAAACCGACTGATGGCAGCAGCTACAGCGGCCTGAATGCTGCTCTTATCAGTTACATCCAGCCGGGTAAGCAGCACATCTTTTAATTGCGAAAAGATAGTGGTGGTTTCAGGAGTACGAACGGTGGCCACCACATTCCAGCCTTTCTCATGGAATAACTCAACGGCGTATTTTCCAAAACCTGAAGAAGCGCCTGTTATTAATACGGTCTGTTTCATTTTATTTGTATGAATTGTTCCACACAAAGGTCTGATGAAACGGCTGGCCCGGCTTATATGTTTCTGGGCAAGACTTATACAAATCCCGGCTTATTTCAGTTTCCAGAAATCGGCATTCAGCTGCTTAAGCATTAATTGGAACCCTGGCCCCGGCATATCGCCATGGGAGAAGCCCTCAAATTCGTAGAGATAGGTTTTTTTGTGCCCCACCAGTTTCAGCATGCGCGCCAGGTAAGCATTCTCTTCATAGCGGCCCAGCAGTTCCTGCTCACGGTCGGCTGTATAGATGTACATGGGCGGCGCATCTGCACGTATATGGGAGATAGGGGCATATTTATCGACAGTCACCTGTGTATCAGGAATGCCTTTTTCCTTACGGACAGTAAAGTGAGTGATGGCTTGTCCGCTGAAGGGAAACAGCGCAGCAATACGGTTGGCGTCAATGTTATATTTAGCCAGCCATTCTTTATCAAGGCCTACCAGCTCCGACAGATAAGCGCCCGCAGAGTGCCCGGATAGCACGATCTTCGCGGGATCGCCTCCGTACTCCTTTGCATGATTAAATGTCCAGGCTACGGCAGCAGCGGCATCTTCAATATAAGCCGGACAGGACACCTTCGGGCTCAAACGATAATTGGCTGCAATGATGATCACATGCTGCTGCTTCAGCGCATTGGGTATTTCTTTACTGCCGCCTGTGATACCGCCGCCATGGAACCATACGATCACGGGTACATTGGCGTGTTTAGCGGGATAGTAAATGTCCAGCCGGCAGCGTTCTTTCATATAGTCGTCCAATTCACCGGTACGGTACTGTATATCCTTTTGCTCCAGGTAGGAAGTAGTATCCTGCGCCATCACCGGCAGGGTAATACAAAGGAGTAAGAGGTAGCAGATATGTTTCATAAAAAGCGTGGATTTTTGCGACGGATAAAAATAGTGTTTCCTGTGGATTTTATGAGATGAGATTAAAGGATACCAATACGATTGTCACGCTCACACATATCAGCGCAATCAGGAAGACATAATCAGCTGTTCTTTCCAGCTTTTCGCTTTTTGTCTCTCCTTCAGCCCGCATGGAGAGGAATGAAAGAAAGCAGCTGGCCATTAATAACAATGAAGCAATCCCCGTACTGTCGTCAATAAGGGTGCCATTGTTAAAATGCATCACCTTAATGGAGGTAAGCACAATTAAACAAAATCCGAGCAGGTTGGTCGAAGTGTTAAGAATATGTGGTGATTTGCTTCCGTTGGCCATATGTCCTGAATTGAAGCAAAAAGGTACGTAAAACTCCTGTTTCCATGAGCCTGTAAGGAAAGTTATAAGGGAATTTTAATTATCCGGGGAATTTGTTTTCACAGGAAGCGCCCTGCAGATGCCCGATCTGCAAGGCGCTATGCTAAGGGTTGATGAACTAGTGAAATTGCCCGGCTTCCGTACTACCGGCCATTGCTACGGTGGATGATGCCCCCTGCTGCACGATATTCTGTACTACATCAAAATAGCCGGTACCAACAAAACTTTGGTGCTTCACCGCTTTAAATCCGTCTTCCTGCAGCGCGAATTCCTTTTGCTGCAGATCAGAGAAGCCGGCCATGCCAAATTGCTTGTATGCCCGGGAAAGTTCAAACATGGAAGTATTGAGTGCATGAAAACCGGCCAATGTAATGAACTGAAATTTATATCCCAATGCGGCCAGCTCTTCGCGGAAAGTTTCCATTTCTGCTCTTGTTAAATGTTTTGACCAGTTAAAAGATGGAGAGCAGTTATAAGCAAGCAGTTTGCCGGGATATACTTCGTGGATGCCGCGCGCAAATTCTTCCGCCATTTTAAGGTCAGGGTGGGAGGTTTCCATCCAAAGCATGTCTGCATAGGGTGCATAAGCGATACCACGCGCAATGCATTGGTCCAGCCCGTTCCTTACATAATAGAAACCTTCACTTGTTCTTTCCCCGGTAACGAAGGGCAGATCCCTTTCGTCGATATTAGCGGTTAAAAGATTGGCTGCTTCTGCGTCGGTCCTTGCTACAATCAGTGTTGGCGTGTCCATCACATCCGCTGCAAGGCGGGCGGCGATCAGCTTGTTAATAGCTTCCTGTGTGGGCACCAACACTTTCCCGCCCAGGTGTCCGCATTTTTTAGCGCTCGACAGCTGGTCTTCAAAGTGTACAGCAGCAGCGCCTGCCTCGATCATCGCTTTCATTAATTCAAATGCGTTCAGGTTTCCGCCAAAACCAGCTTCTGCATCGGCGATGATGGGACGCATCCAGTCCCTGGAATTATCCCCGTTAACAGAATCGATCTGTTCGCAGCGCAGCAAGGCATTATTGATCCGTTTTACCACATCGGGAACTGAATTGGCCGGATACAGCGATTGGTCGGGATACATAGCGCCCGCCAGGTTCGCGTCGGCAGCTACCTGCCAGCCACTGAGGTAGATGGCGTCCAGGCCTGCCGCTATTTCCTGTATGGCCTGGTTGCCTGTCAGGGCGCCTAAAGCAGACACCAGCGGCTGTTCATGTAACAGTGCCCACAGCTTTTCTGCTCCATTGCGGGCCAGTGAATAGGTGATATTCACTTTGCCGCGCAGCTTCAGCACATCTGAAGGAGTATAAGGCCGCCGGATGCCTTGCCACCTGGGGAGGCTATTCCATTCGTTTGCCATTTCCAATGACTTAGATGCTGTATTCATACATCGTTTTTTACTTGGTTTATGATTTTGGTATCCTGCATCATTAATTTCAGGGTTGGTGAACCGTTATGAGATTCCGTACAGATTTTCCGCTCACTATTGGAAAGAATAATATCATACGCTGAAAGGGTAAGGAACTCCTCAAAATTCTCCTGGACCACCAACCTGTTGAACAGGCAGATGGCCTGTATATAATATCCTTCCTGGTATTGAAGGGATCCTACGGTTTGCTGGATCTGCTCAATTTCATCATCCCGCAGGCTTTCATAAAGCCCGTAGTCGAACACTCTGCCGTCGGCCAGTTTCGCATGGTAATGCAGCCATTGCCAGATCTGCGTTCTTGAAATTTCGGCGGTAGCAGCATCTTCCATCAGGTTGTGGATAGCGGCCGCTCCATTGCCCCGTAACCAGCTTTCCAGGTAAAGGATGCCCACATTAATATTGGAGCGTATGCCCGCTTCTGTTATAGTGCCTTCTGGTACCTGCAGCAGGGCTTCCTCGCTGCAATGAAAATCTTCTCTTTTCCTTGACAGCTGATTAGCCTCCCGCATATATTGGTCGAATATTTCCATAGCTACCGGTACCAATCCCGGGTGCGCCACCCAGGTGCCATCATGACCGTCCTGTACTTCTCTTAGCTTATCGGCTCTTACTTTTTCGAGGGCGGCCTCATTGGCAGCAGCATTGTTTTTGATCGGTATCTGGGCCGCCATTCCGCCAATGGCGTGCGCCTCCCGTTCATGGCAGGTTTTGATCACCAGCTGGGTATAAGCCCTCATAAACGGAACGGTCATGGTTACCTGTGAGCGGTCCGGGAAAATATGGTTGGGAATGGTCTTGAATTTTTTAATAAAGGAGAAGATGTAGTCCCATCTTCCGCAGTTCATACCTGCGGAATGTTCCCGAAGCTCCCATAATATTTCATGCAGCTGAAAAGGCGCCAGGATGGTTTCTACCAGCACGGTTGCTTTGATCGTACCGGAAGGGATATCGCAATAACTTTGCGCAAAAAGAAATACATCATTCCATAGCCGCGCTTCTTTATAATGCTCCAGTTTGGGCAGGTAGAAATAGGGGCCGCTGCCTTTTTCCAGCAGCGTACGGACGTTGTGAAAGAAGAACAAGCCAAAGTCCACCAGACTCGCACTGGCAGGTTCGTGGTCGATCAGCAGATGCTTTTCCACCAGGTGCCACCCGCGCGGCCTTACCATGAGTGTAGCCGTCTTTTCTGCCAGCACGTATATTTTGCCATTTTCTGTATTGGTATAGCTGATGGTCCCGTTAATGGCATCCCTGAGGTTAATCTGTCCTTCTATGACATTATCCCAGTTAGGCGCATTACTGTCTTCAAAATCGGCCATAAATATCTTAGCGCCGGAATTCAATGCGTTAATGATCATCTTACGGTCTACCGGCCCTGTGATCTCTACCCGTCTGTCCTGCAGGTCTGATGGGATGGGGTTAATACGCCATTTGCCTGCTCTTATGGATGCGGTCTCTGGGAGGAAATGGGGCGTCCATCCTTTATCGATCCTGAGCTGGAGCTGTTCACGATCTGCCAGTAACATCTTCCTGGTTGGATTAAAGTGTCGCTGCAAGGCAACCAGAAATGTCAGCGCGTCAGGAGTGAGGATGCTTTGGTAAGACGGTGGGAGGGGCCCATTAATTTCAACGGCGTCATGTACGAGATGACGTTCCGGGAGAAGCGTGGAATAAGTCATATCCGTAATTTTCACTAAATATAGGAAAATATTCCAAAAGCGAAAAATTCGCTAAATAATTTTATTTCGATAAACTTGCCGCTTTTTAGCTATTTTAGGACTTATGATATCTGAAAACGATAGTATCAGGCTCATTTTCGGGCTTAAAGTAAAATCGCTCAGGCAGGAAAAGGGTTTATCGTATCAACAGCTGGCCGATAAAGCCGGTCTTTCCCTTTCCTATGTGCATGATATAGAAACCGGGAAAAAATTTCCCAAGGCCGATAAGATCATCGCCCTGGCAAAAACACTGGGGGTGGAGTACGACTACCTGGTTTCATTAAGGGCTAACAAGAAGCTGCAGCCCATTATAGACCTGATCAATTCTGATTTTATCAATGCAGTACCCTGGGAGCATTTTGGATTATCACCTGCCTCCCTGCTGGATCTTTTTTCCAATACACCGGATAAGGTGACCGCCTTCATCAGCACGCTTTTAAAGATCTCCAGAAGCTACCAGTTATCCAAAGAGAGTTTTTATCAATCTGCCCTCCGCTCTTACCAGGACCTGAACAACAACTACTTTGAAGAGATTGAGCAGGCCGTAGCGAAATTCAGCGCCCAATACGATCTGCAGGAGCAGCTACCGGTTGCCAGCGCAAAGCTGGAATCCATTCTTCAAAGTATGGGTATAAAGGTGAACAGGAAGAAGATGGGCAGCATAGAGGCGCTGCAGACATTGCGCTCTTATTTCTCCACCAGGAACAATACTTTGTTCCTGAATAAGGGACTGAGTAAAACCCAGGAAAAATTTCTGCTGGCCCGCGAGCTGGGATTCCAGTTTCTTACGCTTACAGAGCGGCCTTACGAAACGGTCAGCAAACGGAGCGGGTCTTTTGATATGATGCTGAATAATTTTAAAGCTTCCTATTTCGGGGTTGCACTGCTGATGCCTGAAGGAAATTTTATTGACGAAGTGAAGAAAGTCCTTAGTCAGCATAAATGGAGTGCAAAATCATTCGCGGAACTGATATCAACTTTTGACGTAACACCGGAGATGATGATGCAGCGCTTGACCAATATCCTGCCTAAACATTTCGGGATTGGGAACCTGTTCTTTCTGCGGATGAATGGCGGCAAAGATGGCAGCCGCTTTGAAATGACAAAGGAATTGCATCTGTCGCAATTACACAATCCCTATGCCAATGCGCTGCATGAGCACTATTGCCACCGCTGGGTGTCTATCAAGTCTATTAAACGTGTTGCCGACTTAGTGAAAAACAAAAAATACCGTTCTCCGCTCATTGACGTACAGATCTCACAGTATTGGCAAACGCACAATAAATATTTATGTTTTTCAATTGCAAAGCCAATAGCCCCTGATACTACAGATGCAGTAAGCGTGACTATTGGCTTGTTGATTGATCAAAACCTGGTACATACCATGCCATTTGTCAATGACACCGCTATCCCGGTTGTAACAGTACATACCACCTGTGAAAGATGCGGCATTGCAGATTGCAAAGAAAGGGTGGCTGCGCCGGAAGTGATCATACAGATGGAAGCGGAGATCAGGAAAGATGCTGCGCTGCCTTTGCTGGAACTATAGCTCTCCAGGTACTTCCGTTGATCTTAACGGAATGATTTGAACGCCACACGCATTTCGTCAGCAAAAGCCTTTGGTTGTTCCCAGGCCGCGAAGTGACCTCCTTTATCCAGTTTGTGATAATAAACCAGTTTGGGATACGCTTTCTCTGCCCAATTCTTTGGAGCTGCATAGATCTCATCAGGGAAAACGCTCACAGCAACCGGTATAGCTACATGCCTCGGATCAAAGAATCCGGCTTTTGGCAGCTGGAAGGTTTCCCAGTAAAGACGGGCAGAAGAAATGGCGGTATTGGTCAACCAGTATAAGGTGATATTATCGAGAATATCTTCCCGGCTGAGCCCTTCCTTTTGCCCCTTGAAAACCCGTGTGATCAGCTCATAACTGCGGGCATCATGGTCCAGCATCCAGGCTGCAAGCCCGATGGGGGAGTCTTCAATTCCGTAAAGTGTCTGCGGACGAAGCCCCATCTCCTGGGCATAGCCAAGGCCCTTGGAATAGAAGAAGCCCAGCTGCTGGTACGCATTCAGTTCATCGGCTGAAAGGCCGGCCGGTGGCTGGCTGCCTGAAGCCAGGGCTTTTGAGATCTCCGCCGGAACAGTGGCAGGCATGTTGGTGTGAATCCCCAGCAATTCAGGAGGCGCCATCAATGCCATGATCTCGGAAACAGCATTGCCCCAGTCGCCACCCTGCGCTACATATTTATTGTATCCAAGGCGTTTCATCAGTGTTATCCATGCACGTGCTACGTGAACAGGTTCCCATCCGGTAGTGGTGGGCTTACCCGAAAAACCGTAACCGGGAAGTGATGGGATCACTACATCAAAAGCATCTTCCGCTTTTCCGCCGTAAGCAACAGGATCAGTGAGGGGGCCGATGATCTTCAGTTGCTCAATCACAGAGCCCGGCCAGCCGTGCGTGATGATAATAGGTAAGGCATTCGGATATTTCGAACGCACATGAATGAAGTGGATGTTCACTCCATCGATGTTGGTAGTAAATTGGGGAAGGGCGTTGAGCCTTGCCTCTACCTTTCGCCAGTCGTAATGTTTTGCCCAGTAATCAGCGAGCGCTTGCATAGTGGCCAGCTGCACACCTTGCGATGCATCTTTGACTGTTTCCTGTTCAGGCCATTTGGTGGCCAAAATACGGTAGCGGAGATCCTGCAGCTTAGCTGGAGGAACATGTACTTTAAACGGACGAATGGTTTCGTCTGATAACTGTTTCACGGCATCACGGTCTTGTGCAAAACCGGATGCACCTTGCAACACCAGCGAAGTTGTTAAGATAAAATTCGCCAGTATACTTTTCATCTTTTTCATTGTTCAATGTTTATTGTTCTTGACGTTGAATTCATACAACAGTTGTCTGCAAATGGTCAGTGCTTGTTGAAATGGATTCCCATGCTTCCAGTTCTGTGGTGACCTGCTCGATCTTATCACGCAGGCTTTTTACCGCATCGCGCCCGACGGGCAGGTGCAAAGGAGAATTTTTACTGGCGGCCAATTGTACGATCACCGCAGCAAGTTTCGCCGGGTCACCGGGTTGGTTACCGTGAAATTGACCGATGCGTGCTCTGACGGCGCCAACAGTTTCTTTGTAAGCATTCAGGATGAGGGCGGAGCTTTGATAGGAATCCGCAGATGCAAAATCCGTAGAGAAATAGCCTGGCGCCACCGCGGTCACTTGTATGCCAAGTGGTTTCAGTTCGGCAGCAAGGCCTTCGGATATGCCTTCCACAGCATATTTTGTTGAGCCATACAACCCGAAGCCAGGCGTATTATTCATATATCCAAAGAGGGAAGAGATGTTGATGATGTGACCTGAAGCTTGTTTGCGCAGCTGCGGTAAAACAGCCCTGGTTACGTTGAGCAGGCCAAAGACATTGGTGTCATACTGTTTCCGGACTTCCTCTGCGGATGCTTCTTCCGTGGCTGCCAGGAGACCATATCCCGCATTGTTGACCAGCACATCGATATGCCGGAAGCGGTCAATGGCGGCCTGCACACCGGCCTTTACTTCGTTTTCATTTGTCACATCCAGCGTAACCACCAGTGCACGGTCCACAGCTTTCAGCCGGCTTGCCAGTTGCGCGGCATCTTTTCTTACCGTGGCTACCACATAGTCTCCACTGGCCAATACAGCTTTTGCGATCTCAAATCCAAAGCCTTTGGACGCTCCTGTAATAAACCAAACCTTGTTTTTCATGATGAAATCTTTATGATAAAAATTATTGGGTCTTATAAAGTGACCAATCGGTCACTTTATTTAGCTAAAAAATTCAATGCCGCTTTCACGAACTCATTCGGGTATTGGAAAACAGCGGCATGGCCTGCATCCGGGTAGATGAGCAACTGCGCATTGGGGATGCTGTGAGACATGTTAATGGCATTGACAACCGGAACCGGCGCATCGTTCTGACCCTGTGCAATGAGCACCGCTTGCCTGACCTTCTTCAATTCATCCAATGCATCAGGATATGGCTGCGCCCAGCCTAATACTGCTTTCAATTCTGCCCCCACGCTTTCCTGGCTGACCGGGGCATCCCTGTTAACAACCCGTTTTTGAATGCGCTGATAAGAAGCTTTTCCTGCAGCGATGCTGGCCGGAGATGAGGTAAACGCGAACTTCAATAGAAATTCCTCCTGGTTTAAGCCAGCCGTTGCCGCTAATAAACTGGGCAGATTGGAGAGGCCTTCGGCGCCTTTGGGCCCTGTTCCCGTCAGGATCACCTTATTTACCAAAGCAGGCTCGGTGAGCACTATCTGCTGGCTGATAAAGCTACCCATAGAAAATCCCATTAAATTCACTTTACTGTACCCGAGCGCATGTACAAAGGTTTCCACTCCTTTTGCCATGTCCGGGATATTATCCGGTGTTGCCCCGCCGGAAGTGCCTACACCCTGGATGTCAAAGATGATCACTTTGTATTGGCGGGCCAGACCATTCGTGAGCGCCGGATCCCAGTCGTCCATGGAGTTGCCTAAAGCGGAGATCATCACCAGGGGGATGCCGCCTTTGTCTCCTAAAACCCTGTAAGCGAATTTTGTTCCTCCGCCAGTGATAAACTGTGTGGCGGCGGTTTGATGGTAATCAACAGTGTCTGTGTTATCACCCCTGCCTGGAGCATCATCCTCCTTATTGCAGGATGCGATGCCAAACCCCAGCAACAGGGATAAAATAACCCCTTTCATCACATGAATCGTTTTACTGTTTTTCATTGTTCTCTGTATTTTATTTGATTGGATAAGCAGTTGGTGGATATGACCGATCGGTCATTTAAAAGATAAAAAAAATCAGCACAGCTGCGCCTCGATCATTTTTTTAAGGTTGCGGTTTATAATAGCCATCTTATCGGTCTTCCGGGTGGTATTGCTGATCAGTATGCCGCCCTCTATCATGGCGAACATCATGGTGGCGAATTCCTTATAATTCCAGTCAGGCTTGAAAACGCCCTGTCGGATCCCACTTGCCATAACGTCGGTCAGTAATTGCTGGCTTTTATTTACCAGGGCGGCTACCTTTTCGAGTACCGCTTCATTCTGATCATCTGCTTCCATCCCGAAATTCAGCATCGGGCAGCCACCGGGCACCGGCGAATTAAAAGGATTCCGGAAGGCGTCGAGATAAGCGAAAAGCTTTTCTTTAGGATGCTCAGATTTGTTAAGCGCCGTCACTATCTTGTTTTCCAGCCGTTCCATGTTATAGTCAACCACTGCTTCGGCTAAAACATCCTTATTATCAAAATGTACGTAAAGACTACCCTTGGAGAGTTTGGTAGCATCCATGATATCACTCATAGACGTAGCCGCTATTCCTTTTTTGTTGAAGATAGGGGCTGACCGCGCTATGATCATCTGTCTGGTTTGTTCACCTTTGCTCATTGTTCTGGGATTAGAAGGCACAAAGTTATATGACCGATCGGTCATTTCCAAATTTTATTTTGGGGAGGCATTTCCATTCACATGCTTCATCCGTCATTTCAAACATCTTATCCGTCATTTCACCCACAATACCACTATCCAACTTTGCAAGTGCTGTAATTTCAGCACTCCGATTTTACCGTATATTGGGCTTGTTATACTGAATTACCATGAGCAATCCTCCGGGAAATAAAAAAGGCCTGGTGCCAGGTGTATCCTGGCAGGAGATCGTCGCCTTCCTGTCACTTTTTGTGGTCATGAGCCTCTTGTATGGCTTCCCGGATCTGATCCGCGGACGGGTTTCCTGGCATTACGCCAGGGAAACAGCGGTGGATTGCGTATTCATGTTCATTTCGTGTATACCGCCCTGGTGGCTGCATTTCAGAAAACTAGCGCATTGGCCGCTGAAGAAGCGCTTCTGGTTTCACCTGCCAACATCCATGATCTATTATTTCAGCTGGATAGGGCTGTATGCCGTGTACAATCCGCTTACAGGCAAACCATCCATCACCGGTAATAATGTGCTGGTGAATATAGGGCCTAACCTGCTTTTCTATGTACAGATCTTCAGCTTCCTCCATATCTATCATTTTTTCAGGGAAAGGGAGCGGCAGCTGAAGAAGGAAAAGGAGCTCTCTTCCCTGGCGTACAACAGCGAGATCAATGCCCTGAAGGCCCAGATACAGCCGCATTTCCTGTTCAATACACTGAACTCGATCAGCGCCAGCGTACCGCCGGAGCAGGAAACCACCCGGGAACTGATCGCCAAGCTGGCCGATACTTTCCGTTATGCACTGTATGTTACCCAGCATGAATGGGTGCCGCTTTACGAGGAAGCCGCCTTTATCAATACCATCCTGGAGCTGGAGAACAAGCGCTTTGGTAAACGCCTGCAGTTCGAGATCGGTTGCCTGAAAGAAACCGGCAATATCATTGTGCCTTCCATGCTGCTGCAACCGCTGGTGGAAAACGCCATCCGGCACGGCATTGCGCCCAGCCTGAACGGCGGCAGGATCACGGTAGGCTTTGAACGTGCAGACAGCAAACTGAAAGTGACGGTGAGCGATACGGGCAAAGGCTATGCAGGCGAAGTGCAGGAAATGCTGTCCGCCAAAGGCGTCGGACTGCGCAATGCACGGCAACGTTTAGAGCTGTTATTCAACGAAACGCTTTATATTGAAAGGAATCATCCTTCGGGGATGATATTTTATTTTTATATTCCTATACAACATCATGTCGGTAACAACGGTCTTAATAATTGATGATGAAGAAGCTTCCCGCAGCCTGATCCGCCAGTATCTCCAGGCCCACCCGGAAATGGAGATCCTCGGTGAATGCGAGAATGGTATTGAGGCGGTACGGGCGATCAATGAGATGCAACCGGACCTGGTTTTCCTGGATGTGCAGATGCCCGGCCTCAACGGATTTGAGGTGCTGCAGGAGATTGCCCATATACCCATGATCATCTTTACCACGGCATTTGACCGCTTTGCTATCAAGGCCTTTGAAATGAATGCAGTGGATTACCTGCTGAAACCATATACCCGTCAGCGTTTCGATCTCTCAATAGCACGCATCAAACAGCGTACAGACCAGCATGCCCTGTATGCTCTGGCCGCTAATATACCTGTACAACAAGGCAATTATCCCCCCAGGATCTTCGTAGAAACCCCTGGCCGGCTTAAAAGCCTGGATGTGCAGGAGATCCTGTACCTGAAGGCGGAAAAAGACTATACCCGTATCCATATCGCCGGGCAATCCTACCTGGGCTCCCAGGGCATCAGCATACTGGAAAAACGGCTGGATCCCCAGCGCTTTCTGCGCGTGCACCGCTCGTATATCGTGAATATCTATCACGTGAAAGAAGTATACCGCGACATCTCCAAAACTTTTCTTGTGATGAACGATGGGACAGAGATCGTGGTAGGCAGGAGCTACCTCGAAAGCCTGAAAAAACTCATCTATTAACATCTTCGTCGCCCGCAGATGCATTTCGTCTCCCTGTATTGCACTTTGTCGGAAAGCTGGTGAGCTTGCTGAGCGCTGCCTTACTTTTGCTGTATCATCGTTTTAAATAACAAACAAGCGGCAATGAAAATACTTTTTGGAGAAAGTGAAACGGCAGTCAAGCAGCGCTACCTGGTGCGCAAGGGAACGCGGCTGTTTCCCATCGCAGTGGAAGATATCGCTTATTTCTACGTTAAGGGGCGTTTTTCCTGCATCAAAACCGTTTGCGATACAGAGCACATCCTCGAAAGGAGCCTGGATGATATTGAGCTGGAAGTGGATAGTAATGTCTTTTTCAGGATCAACCGGCAGTTTATTGTCAGCTTCACGAGCATCAGGCAGGTACATGCCTGGTTCAACGGCAAGTTAAAAGTATGGCTTAGCCCCGATACAGGAGAAGAAGTTATTGTAAGCCGTCTGAAAGCGGCCGAATTCCGTAAGTGGTTGGGAGAATGACGTGTTATGTTAACCCCGTAGTTTGATTACTTTGTTTGTGCCCCAAAAAAGTTTTACCCTGCAATTTCTGACAGGAACTAACCCCAAATGGCAGAAAGGCGCCTTCCCAAAAGAGGCGCCTTTTTTTGGCTATTCAGGATTTTAGCTACTTTTATCCCACCTATGACAATGCAGACACCCGAACCGCCGCTGAACATTATCATCGTGGATGATGAGATGGAGGCATGCAATAACCTCCGGAATATCCTGCTCCGTGACGTGGATCCTTACATCAACATCATGGGAATTGCCCATGATACCGCCCAGGCCGAAAAGCTGCTCAGGGAGTATACGCCAGACGCCCTGCTGCTGGATATAGAGATGCCGAAGGAGAATGCCTTCAGTTTTGTGGAACGTATCTCTCCTGTGAATTTCGAGATCATATTTGTGACGGCCTACGATGAATATGCTGTAAAAGCTTTCCGGCTGAACGCTATCGACTACATCCTGAAACCGATCAATACCTTTGACCTGGCTGCTGCTATCCGCAAGCTGAAGGAAAGGGTACGGTATAAGGCCACCATACAATTGCCTGCCTATGAGGCACTGTCCAGGCAAATAAAGAATCATAGCCAGCCCAGCCAGATCTATCTGCGGGATTATAATTCCGTGGAGATCGTCGATTTTAAAGACCTGCTTTATATTGCTGCTAAAGGCAGCTACTCACAGGTGACATTCCTCAAAGAGGGCCAGGTAAAACAGACCGTCATGAGCAATTCCATCGCGGAGTATGAAGAGTTGTTACCCGCTGATCAGTTCTACCGGATCCATAAATCTTACCTGGTGAACGGTCAGCACATTAAACAAATCGTTAAAGACGGCAACCAGGTAGTAGCCTCCGGTAACCGCTTCAGTCTTCCCGTTGGGAGAAGGCGCCACAGCGGCCTGCTTACTTTCCTTCAGCAATACAGGGCTACGCATGTGTAAAAGGATCGCGCGATATATTGCGCTGCTGTTGTTTACTATCCTGGCGCAGCCCTGCCTGGCACAGGATTTTCCTATCATTCATCTCACAAAGAATGAAGGGCTTCCCTGCAATATGGTATACCAGGTGTACCGCGACCATGCAGGCTTTCTATGGTTTGCTACGGAGAAGGGCGTTGCCCGGTATAATGGGATCAGGTTCGAAACATTTACTACATCCGATGGGCTGACAGATAACGATGTGATCAGCCTGTTTGAAGATCATTACGGCCGTATATGGCTGAACTGTTTCAAGGGCAACCTGTGTTATTATAAAGATGGCAGGATCTATTCCGCGGCCAACAGTGCTTTGCTGAATCTGCCTTTCAACACCTCGCATGCATTTAGTGTCTCGTTTGAGAAAGACAGCAGCTTTACGCTCCTCTTTGCAGACAGGGAGATATTCATTAACATAAAAGGTGATAGTTGCCATGTCTATTACCTGAACAAGGTATGGAACAAAGGCCCCAGTGACCTGATGGCCCTTGTCATGAAACACTCGCCCTCCACCTATGAGCTGGTTAGCGGGCACGGGAGCATGCTGATCGATACCAATTACAATATCATTTCAAATAATCCCGGGCCCAACAACAGGTTTGGCTGCAGGATAGGGCAGGAGATGAGCTACATGATATCAGAAAAGACGGTGTACCGGGATAATAAACCTATCTATCATTTTAAAGGAGATGCAGGATATGATAATGTAAACAGCCTGTATATCAGCAAGACGGATACCTTTGTGGGAACGCAGAAAGGACTGATCATTAATAACGGTGCTCCCATACTAAAAACATCCAGGGTAACTGATGTGTCGCAGGATGTTAACGGAAATTACTGGGCAACTACGCTCAACAATGGTGTATATTATTTTGACAGGCGCTTTCCGGATATAAAACGCTATAGCAACTGTTATACAGGCACGGCCATGTATGCATTTGCAGCGGGAGAAAAGCTTTTTTTTAGTACTGACGACAAAGCCCTTTTTCGTTTTCACAATGGAAAAGCTACGCGCATCCTCGATTTTAGCAAACGCAGGACCAGGGAGGAATATGCTGTACCTCAGCCGGGATCTATAGCAGACGATAAAGGGAATTATCATTTCATAGCGGACTGGGACCATTTTATCGTGCAAGACCTGCTTGCAGATAAACCGCTGATTAAACGGAAGCATCTTTTACCATCGTCGGTGAATTGCATACACGTGATATCTGCAGTAAAAGTGATCTGCAGTACGCCGCGGTACATTTATTTTCTGCATAATGGTTACTTCATTTTAAGGATCGATCTGTCAAAGATCGGTACAGGCAATAGCACTGCATTGGAAGATGTGGTCAGGGTATCCGACGGACAGCGGATCTATTACATGGCGAAATCTGCCAGTAATGACATCTGGTTCACCACCAGTAAAGGGATGTATAAACTGGTGAATGACAGCGCCGTGCTGCAGGCCCGTCTTAAAGGGCTTAGCCTGACCCGCTTCTATATGCTGGGCAATTATATGGTGGGATGGAATAATAGCAACAGGCTTATTGTCTGCAATAACATCAACGGTCGTACGATGGTGGATACCCTGCCACTCCAGGATTGTATCTGGGATAGAGCCTTTCCGCTGGATGATCGTCATCTGCTGATGTGTACCAACAACCAATACCGCATACTGCAGCTGGTGCCCAGCTCCGGCCGCCCGGTATATGAACTTTTCACCGTAGCACATCCCTTTATACCCGCAGATGCAGAGCATGTTTTTTCAGACGGACATACCTGCTATTTCTTCAAGGATGGTAACATTACGGCGGTACCATTAACAGCCCTGCTGCAAAAAGCTGCCCCGCCCCGCCTGTTCTTTTCCGGTGTCAGCACACTGCAACATGCTTATTCTACCAGCACCGGGAGTGTATCCGTACCCTATCGTGAATCACGAAATATCCATGTGTCATTTGCTGCGCTGGCATTCGGAATGACGGATCTAACCTATGAATATACTGTTTCAGGTGAGGAGCAGGACAACTGGCGCGTTATTAAGAATGAAGAGATCAACCTGCTTTCTTTCCGTCCGGGCAACTATACGATCACGATCAGGGCCAGAAGCGCTTCGAATGTGCACAGCCATCCTGTTTCGCTGCTGCTGACCATCACACCGCCGTTCTGGATGTCCTGGTGGTTTATACTGCTGGCGGGCTTGTGTTTCGCTGCCTTGCTATGGTGGGTGATCCGCCTGGTGATCCGTTATTCTGTAAAAAAGAAAGAGCAGGTACACGCTTCCGAGATCAAGTTCATGAAACTGGAGTACAAAGCGCTGAATGCGCTGATGAATCCCCATTTCATCTTCAACAGCCTGAATAATATCCAGGGCCTGGTGAATGGCGACAACAGACAGGCGGCGAATCAATACCTGGTGACCTTTGCAGACCTGATCCGCCAGAATATGCACAATGCATCAAAGGAGCTGATCACACTGGAAAAAGAGCTGGAGCTGATCCGCAACTACCTCCGGCTGGAAAAGCTGCGCTTCAACGACTGGCTGCATTACCGGATAGATGTTGGTGATCAGATAGACATGGCCGGTATACTGATACCACCCCTCCTGATACAGCCCCTTGTGGAAAACGCCATCCGGCATGGTTTGGTGCACCGGCAATCGGCAGACAGTCTCTTATCTATTCATATTTATGAAGATGAAGCCGAGGTACTGCATATTGATGTGAAGGACAATGGAGCCGGATTCTCCCGCACTCCAAGCCGTCCTTCCCATGAGTCAACAGGACTGGATAATATCCGGAAACGCACGGCTCAGTTGAAGCTGATCCACAATATAGACGCCGGTTTTGAGATCTCTGAGATAACAGATCCATCCGGCGCGGTACGGGGTACCCTGGCCCGGATCATTATCCGCCGTTCCTAAACAATACACTACCGTTCCTGAACATTTTTGGGCTTTCCCCGGGACCCTGCGCTAATTTTACGGGGAGAATATCCCTATTCTTATGATGAAATGATCAGTTCAACAACCAATCCTTTGAAAAAATAACATCCATTTTCACATAGCGTACATATCAACCCTGAAACAGACATAATCGGAAATTTTATCGGGGGGGAACACGGGGCAGTTTTCGGATCTGATGATCTGAAGGCTGCTTTTTTATTTAAAGACGTTGTCCCCCGATGGCCAGTCCGCCGTCTGCCAGTATGCTTTCTCCCGTTATATAAGATGCGGAGGGACTGCTTAGCCACAGCACCAGCGCTGCTACTTCTTCAGGATCAGCAAAACGACCCAGGGGTACATGCTTTCTGAGAGGGGCTTTGGCAACTTCGGCTTCCGCATGATCAGCGGGGAAGAAGCGGTCAAACATCGGTGTTTGTATATATCCCGGTTGTACGTTATTGATCCTGATACCTGCATCGGCTGTTTCTATGGCCAAGGCACGGGTCAGGCCGTCCAGTGCAGCTTTGCTGGCCGAGTATACGCCTGATCCGCCAAAGGCGCCTCTTGCCAGCCAGGAAGAAGTGTTGACGATAGCGCCTCCTGTACCTTGCTTTCTGAACTGCTCAATTTCATATTTGCAGCTGAGCCATACGCCTTTCACATTGATGTTAAATACGCTGTCAAATGCTTCTTCCGGCATGTCTTCTATGTGTGCAAACATACCCTCTATTCCGGCATTGTTAAAGGCAATGTCCAGTTTGCCGAAGCGTTTTACTGTTGCAGCTATCAGCTGCTGTACTTCGGGAGCTTGTGATACATCCGTTTGGATAAAATCAACATCCGGGCTGATCTCCTGTAGCTGTGCAAGGGCTTTCCGGCCTTCTGTTTCCCGACGTCCGGCAATTACTACTTTTGCTCCCTGCTGAAGGTAGAGCACGGCTGCAGCAAGCCCGATGCCGGTGGCTCCGCCGGTCACCAATGCTACCTTTCCCTGTAAGTTGTCTTGTGTCATTTTCTGATCTGAATTTTATGATACAAAACTACAAGCGGCGTGCCGGTGAAAATTATGCGGTTCAAACAGCTTTTTATTAAATGGAAACAATTGATTTACGGAACTGAAGCGGTGTTTGTCCCGTTTGCTTTTTAAAGAAAGTGTTGAAATTGGAGGCATGCTCAAAACCCAGGCTATAACCGATGCCGCCGATATCGAGGTCGTGGCGCCGGAGCAGTTCCCTGGCTTCCTGTAAGATCCTTTCGCTGATCCATTCCGTAGTGGTTTTGCCCGTGGTTTCTTTTAAAGCCCGGTTCAGGTGATTGGTATGTACAGACAGCTGGGCGGCGAACTCATTGGCGTTCTTCAGGCGGATGGCATCCTGTGGGGTATCCAGCGGGAACTGCTGCTCCAGCAGTTGAATGAACAGTTCGCTGATGCGCTGTGAAGCATTCAAAGGCTGATAATAGTTCTCTGCAGGCTGCATCTTCAATGCTTCATGCATCAGGATCTGTACATGGCTTTTTAGCAGATCGTATTGATGCGCATAATTGGAGCCCATTTCGGAGAGCATGCTTTCAAAAGTGCTGCTTAAGGCTGCTGCTTTTTCCGCTGAGGGAAAGAAGATATGATTGCCACCGGTCTTAAATAAAGGGGACTGGGCCAGGCCGCCCTGCTTCAGGCCGGCGTCAATAAAATGTTCTGTGAAGAGGCAGAAGTAGCCGGTCTGTACGTTGGCGACAGGTTCCCATGAATAGGGAATAAGGGGATTGGAAAATGAGAAGGTAGGGCCTTTTACGTGTATAGACCTGTTGGCATACGAAACCACTCCTTCTCCCTGCATCATCAGGGAGATCTTGTAAAAGTCGCGCCGGGTGTCAGACAGGGAAATGCTGCCGCAGCCAAATTCCTCCTGGCGATAAACCTGGAATTGCCCCATGGGTGTTGTTTTTCCGTGCTGGTCATAAAAATCGGCGATGGTTTCCCTGTTCTTCATGGCATAAAGGTAGGGAAATACGTATTAACATCATTGATGTGCGCAATACAGCTGCGTAGATTAAATTTTTAGCCAGGCTTTTAACAATTTTTTGAAAAATATTTTTGTGATAATCATTCGTTTATGCGAATACGTAGAAAGAATTTTTTACTGCGCAGGTCGGCTGCGCACATAGGTTGCCATCTTTGTGTTGTCAGAAACAAATAAAAACAATAGTTATGAAATTCAATTTTACATCAAAGGCAAAAGATACAATGGTCAACCATGAAGGAGCAAAGGCTTTCAGCATGTCGCCTGAAATGGAATTGTATGCAGCTATTGCAACTACTATGCTGAGTGATGCTACTTACGAAAAAGCAGATGAGCGTATGGGACGTATCCTGTCGCTGCTGCCGAAAGTAAAAGCGGAGTTTGTGGCGAAGCTGGCCGTGTATGCGCGTAAGCAGATGAACCTGCGTACTGCACCGGTACTGTTAGCTACTGAACTGGCAAAGATCCATAGCGGCGATAGCCTGGTGTCCAGGACGGTGGAGCACATCGTGCAGCGTCCGGACGAGATCATGGAACTGCTGGCTTATTACCAGCTGGCGAATAAGCGGACTGCCGCTAAAAAGCTGAACAAGATATCCAAGCAGCTGCAGAAAGGGTTGGCTGGGTCTTTTAATAAGTTTGACGAGTACCAGTTTGCGAAATACAACCGGGATGCGGAAGTGAAACTGCGGGATGCATTATTCCTGGTTCATCCGAAAGCAAAGGATGAAGCGCAGCAGGTGCTGTTCAATAAGATCGCAAAGCAGGAACTGGCTACACCGTATACCTGGGAGACTGAATTGTCTGCTTTAGGGCAGCAACAATTTGCAACGCCTGAGGAGAAAGCTCTTGCATTCTCCTGTAAGTGGGAAGAGCTGATCGATAGTGGAAAGCTGGGATATATGGCCTTGCTGCGTAACCTGAGAAATATACTGACTGCCAATGTGAGCGCTGCTCATATCCGGAAGATCTGTGAGTATTTGTTGAATGAAAATGCGGTGGCTAAATCAAAGCAATTACCTTTCCGTTTCCTGGCGGCTTACCGCGAGCTGAAAGAGATCTCATCAGATTATACCAGCCTGTTAATGGATGCGTTGGAAACAGCGATCACATACAGTGTTAAGAACCTGAAAGGTTTCGACCTGGAGACAAAAGTGGTAATCGCGTGTGATGTGTCAGGGTCTATGCAGAAGCCCGTATCGGCGAAAAGTAAAGTGCTGTTGTATGATATCGGCCTGTTGCTGGGTATGTTGTTACAGTATAAGTCACAACGGGTAGTATCAGGTATGTTTGGTGATACCTGGAAGATAGTAACCTTAGCCCGCCGCGGTGTACTGGCCAATGTGGATGCTTTTTATAAGCGTGAAGGTGAGGTAGGGTATTCTACCAATGCTTACCTGGTGTTGCACGACCTGGTGCAGCGGAAATATATTGCAGATAAGGTGATGATATTTACAGATGTGCAGCTGTGGGATAGCAAGACTGGTAACACATCCACTCATAATACCCTGGCTAGTCGCTGGGCAGCATATAAGCAAATTGCGCCGAAGGCAAAGCTGTACCTGTTTGATCTGGCTGGTTATGGTAACGCACCGCTGCGGGTGGAACAGAATGATGTACACCTGATTGCAGGTTGGTCTGATAAAGTGTTTGATGTGCTGCAGGCGATGGAGAATGGTGCGGATGCACTGGAAATGATCAGCGCAATTGAATTGTAAGTTCTTTAAAAAGTAAGTGTCGTAGATAAGAGTTACTTCGTCTTTAACGGCCGGGTCGCGGGTTCGAGTCCCGCCGTCTCCACAGATAATAACAAAAACATGGGGACGTAGCTCAGAGGTAGAGCAGGAAAAAATGCTCTTTTCGCTTGTTACCTTACTTTTTTAAATTATGAGAATTGGTGTCGTATGTGTGTGTTACTTCGCTGGCCACAGCCGAAAGGTCGGAAGGTTCGAATCCTTCGTACACGTACAGTTGATCACCCTGTTCTTACACAGGATGCCGTAGGTATCGGTTACTTCGCATCTCTAAAATGTCAAAATGAACCGGTTTCGTTTATTGCTCCTGTTTTATTATTATAAGGGGCCGCCTCTTTCTTTTGAGACGGCCCCTTCTTCTTTGTCATAGTTCAACTTTAACCTTTGTCAGGTTCCTAATAATTTATACAGCTCATCCAGTTTCGGTGAAAGGATGATCTCTGTTCTCCTGTTCTTTGCTCTTCCTTCGGGTGTTGAATTGCTTTCAATGGGGTCAAATTGGCTGTGGCCAGAGGCTACAATCTTGGTAGGATCTACCTGGTAGGTATTGGTCAGGATCCGCACGATGGCGGTAGACCTGGCCGTACTTAAAGCCCAGTTATCCTGGTATTTGGTGCGGATGGGAATAGAATCCGTATGCCCTTCGATATTGACAGATATGTCAGGGTTTACAATCAGCACGGCTGCCAGTTTGCTCAGCGCTTCCTTGCCTTTGGCGTTCACTTCCGCACTACCGGAGGGGAACAGCAGGTTTTCGCTGAGGCTCACATACACCTTACCGTTCTTTTGTGTTACGGTCAGCTCATTAGAATTGAATCCGCTTAAAGCATCAGCCATCTTTTTCCTGAGCTCTGCGGCCTTCTGTTTCTGCTGATCCAGCAGCGATTGTAATTGTTCCAGTTTACGCTGCTGTTCTGCATAAGCAGCTTTGCTGCTGTTTAACTGGTTGCGTGTAGCGCTGGCACTCTCTGAAAGTTGTGCATTGGCGGCGCCCGCGTCCTTGAGCTTTTGCTCCAGCTGGGCCACCTGGTCCTGCAGGTTGGATACTCTGTTGGCAAGTGTTGCGCTGTCTGCTTTTAACAGGCGTACGGCTATCTGCGAATCCACGTATTTTCTCTTTGCAACGCAGCTGGCCAGGAACACCAAAGCAATGGCTAACACTGAAAACGTCCTTACGGCATTTTTCATAGAAAACTTTTGGTTAAAATATTTAATGATAATTGATTAATATTAAAGTAATTATCAATTATAGTAATATCTTGTATATTACTACTATATCGATTGGCAAACTTTATGCCTAACTGAATAGCATATGTGGTCAAATCTCTACTGGTACTATGAATTAAGAGGTAATGCGGCTTACAGCCATTATTTACCTGCCCACACCATATACGAAGCCTTCGAAGATACGGGAGTATTGGAAAAGAAGCAAAGCCAGGTATACTGCAATAAAGAGGAATGTTGTGTTAAGGGCAATAGTGCCTTAGCTATGATTGGACAACCGTTCTATATTCGCCGTAATCGTAGCCTTATCCACCGGTGAAGTAGCCAGCGATAATGCCTGCTTAAAATGCGCCAGCGCGATGTTGTTGTCAATATCTGTATATAAAGTTCCCAGCAGGGAATAATAAAATTGATTATCCGAAAGATCCAGCTTCTCCGCCTCTGTAATGGCCGCCTGTTTACCCTTTACTTTGGCAAGGGCGTAGGTGCGGTTGAGTGCTGCGATAGGGGAGTATTCCAGGATCAGCAGGCTATTGTATAGTTCGAGGATACTTTCCCATTTTTGAGGCGTATCTGCTTTTTGGGTGTGCCAGTAGGCGATACCCGCTTCCAGATGGTATTTCGTGAGGGTATTACCGCTGGCAGCCTGGTTCAGAAAATATTCACCAGTGGCGATCAGCTCTTTGTCCCAAAGGTTTTCGTCCTGGTCTTCATAGAGGATCGCCTCGCCTTTTTCGTTCAGCCTGGCGTCAAAGCGGGAAGAGTGAAAGCACATGAGCGCCAGCAGGGCATTGACCGTGGGTTTGTTAGTGGCCGGGTTTTCTACGAGCAGATAGCTCAGCCGCATGGCTTCTGCACAGAGATCTTTACGGAGCATGGTATCCTGGGAGGTGGAATAATACCCCTCGGAAAAGAGCAGGTAAAGCGTAGTGAGCACGGTTTCCAGCCGCTGATCTATTGCTGCAAGGGAGGGCTGTTCAATGCGGATATTGGCCTCTTTCAGCTTCTCTTTGGCGCGGTTGATCCTTTTGTAGATCACCTCCTTATTGGTCAGGAATGCATCGGCAATTTCCTGGACGCCGAAACCGCAAAGCAGGTTGAGGGCCAGGGCTATCTGCGCATCGCCGGATATAACGGGATTGCAGACGGTGAAGATCATGGCCAGCTGGCTGTCGGCAATGTTCTTGGTAGAGAGGTCCAGCTCAATTTCTTCGGACTCACTGGCGCCGGCTTTCAGGTCGGGGACCAGTTTCTGTTCGAAGATGTTATTATGTTTCAGGTAATTTTTGGTCTTGTTCTTGGCGACGGTATACAGCCAGGCGGTGGGGTTTTCGGGGACTCCTTTTGTATTCCAGTGCTCAGCGGCGGAAAGGAAGGTATCGCTGACAATATCTTCGGCGATCTCGATATGTTTGATCCCAAATAAACTGCAAAGGACCGAAACTATCTTCTGGTACTCCGTTCTGAATAACTTTGGTAAAATCGCTCTTTCCTCCATAGATCTTAAAAATGCCCCTGCAAGTTACAAAGGCATTTCCAAAATTACTCGCCGTTTGCGTGGGCAGCCTTCCGGATCTCTACACAACCGCCAAATTCGAGTATGGGGCATCCCTGGGCTATCTCTGCCGCCTCTTCATAGCTGCCGGCTTTGATGATGATCATGCCGCCGATAGACTCCTTGATCTCCACATAAGGGCCGTTGGTTACACTCTTGTTAGCTTTTACCACTTTACCCTTCATGTCCCAGTGCTGTGGGGGCACTGCCAGCTTGTCTTGCGCAGCAAGGCTTTCAAACCACTCATGCCAGCGGTCCAGGTGGGCAACGTATTCTTTATTGTCGGGCTGTACGTCTTTATTCATGAAGTCTCTGCGAAACAGTAATAAGAACTCTTTCATGGCTTAGTGCTGAAGGTGATAGTTGTTGATTTCCATTGCGAAACTAATAAATTAATCAAAATTCCGGTGTCTCCGGACAGGAGGCTTTTACGGTGTCTTCCACGTCTTCCATGGGATAGATATGTAGCGTATTAATCCTTTTCTTGAGGTCGCGGGCCTCCGTACCGTATTGCTGAACGCTGCGATCCCAGCCTTTCGTGAAGAGGGCATGGCCTTCTCCCAGGTCCAGCACCGTAAAGTAATTGTTATGAACATACTCTTTCAGGGGGAGGGAGAAGAGATCGTTAATGGCATTGTGGCCAGACCAGCGGCCCATTACCTGGGCGTACTGGCAGGCCATTACTGCGGTATGGCCATTGTCTACCGATACATTGGCCACGTCTCCGGAAACGATCACATTATTGTATCCGGGTAGTTTGAGATAGTTGTCCACCTTCAGCCGGTTCAGCTGGTCTTTTTCTCCTGCAAAGAATTGTGTGAGCGAACTGGCCATCATCCCTATCGTCCATATTACGGTGCGGGTAGAAATGGTGTTGCCATTGTTCAATACGATGCGGGTGGGCGCTATGGCTTTTATTTCAGCGCCGGTGATCACTTCAATGTTCTTTGCTGCACATGCTTTGCGGATGTACTGTTGTCCTTCTAAGGGGTAGCAACTGCCCAGTTTTTCTTCCCGGTCAATGAGCACTATCCTGAAATGCGTTCTTTTACCGCCGTGACGGGCCTGTATCGCCCTGGCTTTCTCTTCGATGCTGGTAACGGTTTCCAGGCCTGTAAGTCCAGCTCCAGCTACTACAAAGGTGGCGGAACCTTCGCCTCTGAAATTGTGCCTTGAGAGTTTTGCCAGGTGATCTTCCAGTCTTTGTGCATTGTCGTAAGTGTCGATGTTGTGTGTGTATTGGATACCCGGCAGGTTGATCTCTTTCAGTGCGCCACCGGTGGCCAGGATCAGATAATCATAATGCAGGCTTTTTATTCCTCCGGCGGTAAGCACTACCACTTCATTTTTTTCCGGGTTGATGATCTTTGCAGTGCCAGTTACCTGGCGGATGCCCAGGGGCTGCAGGTATTTGGCCAGTTGGATCTGCAGGCCATCGAGAGACACTTCATATAAACGGGGGCGGATGGTAAAATAGTTATCGGCGTTAACAAGCGTGATCTCCACCTCATCTGCTTTTCCAATCTCACGGCTTTGACGGATGGCGCTGATCGCACTCCAGAATCCTGCGAAGCCGCCGCCGATGATCAATAGTTGCTTCTTCATGTTTTGGTGATTTTCATCGATCCAGGGCGAATAATCCCTGGCAACCATGCGCGCGAACCAGTGCTGCCACTGGTTCGGCGACGGCTGTGCTGCTTTGATGTCAAGATGTTGGAATATGAACAGGAATTGATCCATCTTATTCATCTGTTGACGTTGCAGTTTATACTCATCCGAACATTCCAACCTGGTAAGTACCAGCTACCTGGGGAAAAGACAGGTTGAGACGGTTCCAGGTATTGATAGTAGTAACAGCTACGGTCAGGTCTACCAGCTCTTCTTCAGAGAACTGCGCCCTGGCAATGGTATACACTTCGTCGGGAATATGACATTTAGTAACGGCTTCTGCCCAGGTAAAGGCTGCCCTCTCACGGTCAGTATAGTAGGGCGTTTCCTGCCAGGCGCTCAGTCCGTAGAGGCGTTGTTCTGTTTCGCCTTTAGCGCGGGCATCTTTAGAATGCATATCGAGACAGTAAGCACAGCCATTGATCTGTGATACACGGAAAAATACCAGTTCGAGGACGTCTGCCACAGGAGATTTTTTCAGATAGCTGCCAAAGCTGAACAGCGGTTTCAGGGCGTTTTGTCCTTTTTCGAAAAGATTCAGTCTTGTTTCCATTTTTTCTGAGTTTTATTGATGTTATATGGTAATGACAACCGGGAATGAGGAATTGGACATGAAAGCAGAAAAAAATTTCAGCGTATGAAAATGTCCATATAATAAATTGATTGTCAATAAGAATTATAATTACTGTAACATGGGCATCACAGTTCAAATGGCACTGCAGAGAGTGCAGGCGCCAGTGGAAAATCAATTGGCACCTGTGTTATGGCATAAGCATAATTGGTGATGATGCTGGCGCCTATCAGCACAACCATTTCCATTAACGCAGCCTTGGAATATCCTTCCCGGAAGAAGGTGGCTATTAATCCCGGGCCTGGCCATCCCCTGTTAATGGCAATGCTTTTGGCCAGCCTTACAAGGACGTCTATCCGGGCGCTCAGTGTGCTGAATCCTGAGCGAATCTCCATGATATCCAGTTCTGTGAATCCCTGTTGTATGGCGAATTGTGTATGAGCGCTCAAGCTATAGCGGCATTCGTTGACCTGGCTGATCACAAGACTGACAGCTGTTTTTTCTTTTTCACTGAACACAGAAGGCATACCCTCGAGGCACATCAGCGCAGGAAGCGCCCTGGCAGAATGTGCAAATACGGCGTAAATATTAGGGACAAAACCAATGACTCTTTCCATATGGGCAAAGAGATTGTCATTGGCTCCGGTTACATCACCGGAGCTGGGAATCGGAAATTTATTCATGGGAGCAGTTTTGAATCTTATAATCCTGTATCACCATACCATTGGTTCAAATGGTATGCCTGTTGAATTACTGTATTGAGAATCAGTAATAAGATGATACATCGAAGGGTGTACAGCTTCTTTATATTGCCGGTATTTCGTAAGTCCCCGATAATTTTCACTGTATTTCGAGAATCGTGTACAGCAAGCTTGTATAATTTTGGGGGAATGTGAATTTTTCAGTAAATTATTGATTGTCAAAACACCGCAAGCTATGTGTGATGCTATTGGTGCCTATGGGAAATCATTCAATTTTGTATTAATTACATTGAGCCAACCGTTACAACAGTGGCTACCTTTGGTATAGAAGGTTTGGCGACAAGTGGGGTTGTGAAGTCTCTTGCCGCTGTTCCAGCTTGGAGTTTAGCCGGAGGCCGGTAGTAAATTTTAAAGGGATTTTTGAACCCGAAAATAATTTCTTTTAAATAATCCTGTAATATCCATACTATTGCCCTACCTCCAGTAAGTCAGCATTTTACTTTTTCTGATTTGGTTTGGATGGCTATTTATCATTCATCATTGTTTTTCAGTGGTGTATGAGTTAAATTAAAATTGTATATTTTGAACATTTTTGTAGGCAATGTAAGTGACAGAACAACTGAAGTTGAGATTTGGTCACTGTTTGATCCATTCGGAGTGGTGTATAGTATTAACCTGGCTGTAGACAAGTACAGCGGTCGCTCCAAAGGTTTTGCATTCGTTGAAATGCCGGATGATTCCAATGCAGCGCAGGCAATTCAGGAACTGAATAACTCAGTAGTTGACGGCAAGACCATCGTAGTGTACGAGGCTCGTCCGAGACCTGAAAGACCGGAGAATGACCGTTTCTCCAGATCCGGACCAAGGCCGGGCGGTGGAGGCTTCAGACCGAGATACTAATAGGTTTTATTAATCTGATTAGCTTTTTAGAAGATATGAGCAAAATCGCAGCATACGATTGGCAGTCTGCGTTTTTGCTATTTTTGTTTGGGCGATATTTTAATACCGAGGGTATCGCCAGCAGAAAATCCAGGTTCTTAAGAAAGCCTGTAAGTACCACTTACAGGCTTATTTTGTTTCCGTCCAATGGCGGATTGCATGGATGCTGGCAGCCGATAATCTTTTCACGAATTCAGCACCAGACCATTTATATCATACCTGGGCAACTCTAAGTACACAAAGCTTTGGGCCTGCGCCTTCTTCTCTGCAATACGGTCAAACTCATCAAAAGCACGGATAAACGTTCAAAGAGGTCTTGTTTCAACTGGTCTAGGGTCATAAAGGGTTAAATTGACGCATAGAGATGCAGACTTTTTTCCGATTTAATTGTAATTTTTCAGCATGAAAAGCGGACAAGACAGCTACACCATCCATGCCAACATCGAGAACCTCACCGCTCTCTGGAAACAGGCAAGCATTCCCTTTGATGGTTGTGTTGAAAAAGAAGCATTCAGCTATGCCGAAGTGCAGCATTCCGAATGGCCTAACCGCATATGGTTTAATAAAGATATTACGGAAGAGCTGATCGCAACAGCGGCTAAAAGCATTGCAGGTAAATCTACCGCATTTACATTGCCTTGCTGGGACATTTATAACAGTAATGCTTTTGAGCTACTGGATACATTAGGATTTCAAAAGAGAACAGAACAGGTAGGCATGTCCTTACGACTGCATGGGCCTTTTCAACAAACGACCCATCTCGAACATCAACGGGTGACTGATAGTATAACAGCCAAGCTTTGGTCTGACTTGTTTAAGCAGGCTTTTGGATATTACATCCATGAAGAGATATTAATAAGAACGTTTAAGAATATTGAATATTATATAGCCTATTACGAAGCACAACCTATCGGTACCGCCATCCTGTATAACACGGGAAATGTTTCCGGTATTCATTCAGTAGGTGTGATCCCGGAAATGCGCAGGAAAGGTTTTGCGGATGATATGATGGCCTTCATTCTCAACAGAGCCATTGCATCACACGCTGCATACGCCACCCTGCAGGCTTCTGCTATGGGAAAAGGACTATACTTAAAACTGGGTTTTAAAGAAGAGTTTATTATCAGAAGTTACTTCTTTAAGTACAACATAACGTAAAGAGGACACACTGCATTCAAACTACACTTGATAAGTTTTATCTTTATTCCATTGTTTAACTCAAAATCTGTTACTATGATGCACCCTAAGAAAACCCACATCTATTCCACCGTTTTAGCATTGTTAATTATTTTCTTCTCTGCTTGTTCTCAAAAGGACAAAGAATTAAAAGACGCCGCTCCGGCTGATAACACCGCAGAGATGACCAGCTATCTCGTTAGCCAGGGCTTTGACGCACAAAAGATAGTGTATGAAAAAGACAGGGTAGTGGTTGAAAGCGATATCATCATGACCATCCCTGAACTGCAGGCACGCGTAGCCCAGTGGAAGAAAGATGGCGCTACTGGTCCGCAGACAGAACAGCGGAGGAACACTTACATTGTAAGCAATACCTATAATACCAACGTAAGGTTTTACATTGAGTCTTCAGTGCCTGCTGCCTGGAGAACAGCCATACAGGGTGCTGTAAATAACTGGAATGCCGTGAATGGCACCCGCCTGGGTATGTCCATCATCACTAGTCCTTCCGGTGTTTATACAAGGATATTCATGGGCTTTGAAAGCGCCAACTGGATCGCCAGGGCTTATCTGCCTGCTTCCAACGGCCGCCCCGGTGTTAGCGTTGAGATCAACTCTAATTTCAACAGCCTGCCTGCCAGCCAGAAACTGTTCGCCATTACACACGAGTTTGGCCATACCATCGGCTTCCATCACACCAACCAGACCAGCGGTACCCATATAGCAGGAACACCTACGGTTGATGCAAATTCTGTGATGAACTCATTTGTGCTCAACTGGGCCGGATTTACTGCCGGTGATGTGCTGGCTACACAAATTCTGTATCCCCAATAATAGTATAGCAATAAAACAAAAAGGGCGTCTCTGAAAAGAAACGCCCTTTTCTTTTGTGTCAATCAACCTTGCTTACCCTTTAAACAAGCGCTTTGTTGTTCTAACTCCTTCTACATCTATCTGTATAAAGTATAAGCCATCTTTCAAACCGGAAATATTCACCGGCTCATCATACCGGATCGTTCTCGCGGGTAGTACTATCTGTCCCGATGCATTATAAATTGCTATTCTTGCCTCTTTTCCTCCGAATTTAAGACGGATATTACCCGCGGAGGGGTTCGGGTATAATACCACATGATCGTCTGTTGCAGGGGTCTCTTTTAACGAAACAGCGGTACGGGCATTGGCAGCCGTTGTGGCCGTTGCATACAGCTGGTTTTTAGGGATGATCTCCTTGGGCTGTGATGCGCTGGACCAACGCAAGCGGGCATTGGCGCCGCCGTAATCTTCGAAGTACTCCACTTTGATATCGTAGAGCTGGCCTGCAGTGAGTGTAATAGTGCCAGAGTATTCAATGTCCCAGTCGTTGATCCATTTATCGATCACCAGCTGGTTATTGATCCAGAGCCTTCTGCCGTTATCGCTGGTCATGTAGAAAGTGTATTCGCCGGAGTAGCGGGGCTCTATTTTGCCAGTCCAGCGGATGGAATAATGATCGTTGGTGATGCCGCCGCCGGGAGATCCTTCTCCCCAGTCAAAATCAACACCGGGATCTATCCTGGAGAATTTTAGTGTATCAAAATTCATCCCGTTGTAATAGTCAGCATGGAGGCCATTGCCATTGCCAACAGGAGGAAGGGCGGTAAGTAGCCATTGTGCAGAGGCCTGGGCGGTATCAGTACGCAGTACTACGGCAGCTTCAGGTGCGGTACTTTCGTCGCGAATGGAGAGCACTTTTCCACTAAGTACAGCAACGAATTTATAATTGCCATTACCGGTGGGTAATGCAATGAACTGCTGATTGGATGCTGCGGAGGTAGTCCACTGCCAGATGCGGGCATTTTCGGCGGTGTCTGATTGTGCTACATCAAGCGATTTAGCGCTGTGATAGGCGGTGATAGTATAACGTCCTTCGCCCAGGTGTTTGAGGTTGAAGGTTTGATTGGCGGCATTAGTGCCATGCCAGAGCTGTATATTGATACCGTCTCCCAGACCGCCTGTACCACCGCGTACATCGAGGAACAGGTTGCTGTTTACGTTCTTTATAGTGTAGGTGCCTGCAAGATTGGTAACACCGTTGGCCAGTACTTTAATGGAGCTGGCTTTGTCGTTCCAGTTGCGCAGGTTGAAACTGTTAGCGCTGAGCACAATAGAATCGCCCTGGAAATTGTCGTTTGCATAGAGGATCACTTTATAGCCTTCGGCAATTTTCAGGGAAGAGATCTCATTGTTGTTAATGCCTTTCTGCTGCAGACCGGATAAAGTGTAATTGCCGATAGACAGCCCGGCAGAGAATCCGCCATAGTTGGGATGCTCATAGGCGGTAACGACGCCCGTAGTGGATGCTGGGCGGCTGTAGAGCTGCGCCCTTGGGATCACCTGCCGCATCTGGGAAGCGCTTTGCCATTCCAGGTGAACGAAGGCATTACCGCTGCCCTCGGCGTATTTCAGCTCGATGTTGTATGGCTGTCCGGCAACGAGCGTGATGGTACCGCTGCGGGTATGAGGGCCTTGCGTGTTAGGATCATTGATAATAGCCTGGCCGTTCACTTTCAGCACTACGCCGTCATCTGCATTCACATAAAAAGTGTATTGTTCTGAATACAGGGGCTGTACCTGGCCAGACCATTTTACGGAGTATTGATCAACACCCAGCAGGGGCTTATTGGGAGAGCCGGCGCCCCAGTCAAAGTCTATCGTGGGGTCTGTTTGCCGGTACTTAAAAACGTTGTGATGATAACCATCGTAGTACTCGGCTTTTAAGCCATTACCGGTGCCGACAGGTATATTTTTCAGGTTCTTCCTGATCAGCCATACAAATTCATCCGGCGCTACTACCCGTACATTGGGACCTAAGCGATTGATGCAATCTATTACATCGTTCACACTTCTGGACCATACGTGCACAGATATTAAGCTGTAGCCGTCTTCAGCATTAATATTGGTGGATGCCTGGTTCAGTTTCGCGGCCAGAGATTCCGGGGAAGATAAGGTGCCCCACAGCGTATATCTACCACCGATAGAAGGCTTGTCTTTATACCAGTCTATCTTTCCCCGGCGGCCGGTGTAATTGGCGCCGTAGCTGTAATAGAACAGTGCGTCGATGTTGTCCTGTTTCAGGTAAGCGGCAGGATCGTTATCACTATCGTCTGCATCGATGATATTGACGATGCGGAGGTCAGCCTGTTTCATGTAGCGGTTCAGCAGCGTATTGGCTGTATCCAGATCTGCATCGGGATAGCGGCCGGGCAGGTAGTAGCCTCTACCGGAGGGACCGGCTATCAGTACGTTGCGGCCATCGGGCGTGGTAAGGCAATTATCTACATACTTTTCATATAGCACAGGGGCCAGTTCTGACAAAGAAGGAGAGATGGTCCATCCCAGGTTTACACGGCCGCGGTTGGGATTGTTCCAGTTATTCATGTTGTCGAGAGAGCCGAGCAGCCATTGCACATTATCACCGTCAGTGATCACAAAGCAGACGGTGTGCACATTGGGCACTACCTCGAAAGGCTTTACAGGATCTTTCTGGCGGAAGACATCTTTGGTGGCAGGTATGTTGGTAAGGGCCGACATATTAGCCGCCCAATCTGATGGGATGATCATACCTGACTTCAATGAAAGCTGTTCTACAGTGCCGTATTCCTGGGGGCCCCAGCCAAAGAAAGTGGCGCCTTTGTTCATACGGTTGTATACGCTGGTAGCCAGGGGACCGGTGTGCGAATCATCCCAGAACTGGAATGCTTTTGTGTAAGTGCTGTAGTCTGCCAGGAAACCAACACGGTCATCTGAGCTTTGCTGATAGGAAGCAATGCTGCGGCTGAAGGCAGTGTCGTAATTGGCTAAGGCCCAGGTTTCGTTCTTGTCGCGTACATCCAGCAGGCGGGTAAGTCCGGCGTTGATGGCGCTCTGCTCAATGTCTGCAGGAATCGCTACTGCATTCATGATACCAGCCAGTGAAATCGCTACGTTGGTAGAATGGTCTTTGGCATTGCAGAGAATGTAGCCGGAGAGCCGGTTGGAGAAATGCGCCAGTAGTCCGGGGAAATTGGTGTAATAGGTATCATCGATCGTTACACCGGTTTTTTCTACCAGTCCGCGGTGACCGGAAAGATCTCTGAGGATCTCTGGTTTAACGCGTGCGATCACGCCCATCAGGGTTTGTAAGGCGACCTTTTCTGCGGGCGAATAATTTTCAGATGTAAGGTACAAACGGTCGGGCACAGCGGAGAAGGGATAAGGGCTTCCTTGCACGCGTGGCGGAGTTCTTTGGGCTTGTACCAGTAAAGGAAAAAGAGCAATAAAGATTAGAAATGGTTTCATAAGGGGAGTTTGAGGGTTTTGGGTTTAAAGTATGTAAGGATCATTGCGGGAAGTAGCAAGGGGTCTTCAACATAACGTCATTGCGAGGCCTGAAGGAGCGGCTAGGGAGCCGGGCCGAAGCAATCTCACAAACGGCAAATGGCGATGATTATGTTTATTGCTTACCGTTTGTCGTTTGTGAGATTGCTTCGTCGCTCCACGCGCTAGTCCCCACCGCTCCTCGCAATGACGGGAAAGGAGACCCGATTGCTCCCTCGGGAAGGGAGATGCTTATTGCGCAAATTTCTTCTCCAGCATTTTGATAAAGTAACCACCTACCACACTACGTGCCTGGAAGCCTACCATCTTACCGTCCGGTGTTTCATGCCAGTCGCTCAGCGGCACCCTGGAAGGTGTTTCCATCGCATATTTGTACACGGGTTTTACCAGTGCATCAAAATCATTCCGGTTGTCTGCCAGCACGGAGGTCCATATGATCCAGTCGGATTTGGTGTAGGTACGGCGGCTGTCTAAAGGCAAACCGTATGTGTTTTGTTTGGTGAGGTAGTAGTTCACTTCCTTCTTATACACATCTGTAGGGAAGAGCTGCAGTCCGAGGAGCTTATCCCACACCAGGTTATATTTCTGGCTCCAGGTGCCTTTGCCTTCAAAGGTGAGCGCATAGTGATCGCCATCAGCGGCCAGCTGCATCCACTTTTGTACCATGCCTTTTGCCAGCTCATTGTATTTATCAGCAGTCGCCTGTTCATTCAGCTGCTTAGCCATGGACGCATAGCATCCCAGCGCTACGATCGCTTTTACGGAGAGGTTGGCGTTCCTGGCCAGGTGACCTGCAAAGTCGTCGGTACAAAGCTGGTTGGCAGGATCGAAACCGTCTTTTGCCAGGTATTCAGACCAGGTTGTGAGTGTTTTCCAATGTTTGCGTGCGTATTCAGGATTGCCTTCTGCCTTTACGATGGCGGCAGCCAGGATGATCATGTTACCGCATTCTTCTACAGGCATATCTTCTCCGTAGGTTTGGCCGTTCGCGAGCGGATAAGTGCCCAGGTCATGCGCGGCAAAGGGTTTGCTCCATTTACCGGATTCGCTGTAGTAGAAGATACCGTTCAGCATGCCTTTTAACAGCTCAGGATTATAGAGCAGGTACAGCGGTGCAGAAGGATAGGTAACATCTACGGTGTTGATAGAACCGTTGCTGAAGTTCTCTTTAGAGAGGAACAGGGTTTCTCCCTGCGGGCTCTTTAAGAGCTTGTGTGCGGCGATGCTCTGGCGGTAAGCCAGTTCGCAGAGCCTTGCGTATTCTTCGCCACCGGCTTCTTTTGCGGTGGTATATAATTTTTCGTTGAAGGCAGTGCACTGTTGCAGTATGCTGTTATAGTCCTTAGCAGCTGCAGACAGCTGATCTTCGATTGTACCGCCTTTTTCTTTCCACCAGGCTTTCAGGTTCTCTTTGAAGTACTGTACACAGTACAGGTCGTCATATCCTACCAGGATCAGCTGTTCTTTGGCAGTAGTGCCTACTTTACCCATGGATACAATAGTGTTCAGCACCAGGTGTTTACCGGTGGAAGCAGCTGATGTAGCAGGCTGGAATACCTGTGTAAAGGGACGGGCAGGAGAAACGAACTGGCGCACGGTATTGGCAGCAGGAACAGCCACGTACATATATCCCCAGTCAATACGGATGTTATCGCCTTTTTTCTCTAACACTGGTTGAGCAGTGGTACCGGCTTTCAGTATAGAAAGCCCTTTTGCGGCGTATTGCTGCGCTTTCACTTCCTGTGCGGGCGTATTTACGGCAATGTCTGTAGACGCGCCAAAATACAGCTGTACGTCGTGCTGCGCGCCATCGTTCGCTGTTACGGCTACGTTCACATAAGATATGGGCCTTGATACCAGCTCCGGGTTATCCAGCAGCAGGGGAGAGGTGAAAGTAAGGTTCACATCTGTTTTACCGCAGGTGAGCTCATATATAGTTTGTGTAGCGTTGACAGTTACTTTATTCTGACGGGCCACTTCTACGGAAGGACCGGGAGCCGGTGCGGGTTCTTCTACAATGCCGGCATCCAGCCAGGCGCCACCGCCGGTGTTGGTCACATGTACGGCGAGCACGTTCTTGCCTTTCTTCAGGGCCTTGCGGATCTTTTCATCCAGCGCCAGGTATTTGAACTGGCCGGTGTGGCCTTTATAGCTGTAGAGTTCTTCTCCGTTGAGGAAAACTTCCACGTTATCATCGTGCTGCAGTTTCAGGAACAGCTTGTTAAAATTAGTTTGGTTAAGATTGAAGCTCCTCCTGGTCCAGAGGTCCCTGCTCAGCCATTGTGTTTTCACCATTCCGGCGTTATCGCCAAAGGGGGCTTGTCCTTTCTTCCACTGGCTGTCATTGAAAGCAGGATCTTTCCAGTTGTCTGTGGGTGCTGTTTCCGTGTAGGCGGCCTGGTAGTTTACCTCATCGGCGGCAGGTACTACTGTTTTGTAGTATAAGCCTTCATTTCCCAGGAAACGGTACAAGGTGCCGTCTACTTTCAGTATGCCGACGATAGAGTGATCGGCGCCGGTCCAGTGTTTAGTGGGTGTTGCCGTCAGCTCGTCGCTGGTAGACCAGATACTGAAATAGGGGTCATGTGTGATGAGTGGATAGGCAGGCGCCTGCCTTTGTGCATAGCTCCATTGACTGATAAATAATAAGATCGCAAAAACGCATTTTCTTCTCATGAACACTTATTTATAGTTTAAATTAATCCAATTTAAGTTGCAGGCGCGCCTGTATATTATGAGTGGTTAAGCAACAATGAATGAAAGGCCGGACTCTTGTTATGCTACAGAGATATTTTTACAATAGGTGAGAATAATCTGTCTTCTACGCCGGCTATTTTCAGGCCGATACGGGCATACACATAAGGTTGTGCCGGTACCAGGGCCGGGATGGTGAGCTGCAGGGTGACATTATTCGGATCGGTAATGTCTGCGCCGCCCAGCCTTGCAGATTCTATATTATTAGAGCTGGCGCCGGATACGAATGTTGTTTTATTGATGTAAAGATTTACTTCCTCAATGTCTCTTGCGGAAGCATCTGTGATCACCTTATCGATCTTGAAGGTAGCAGTTACCTTACCACCCGAGGCAGTGAGGTTAGGCTGGCGTATCATGTAATAAGGCGTAACCTCTATGTCGAGATCACTGTTGCCCTGTACATTGATAGTAACGCTGTCTGGTGCACCGCTGGCCGTTTTTCTCCATACAAAAGGCCCCTGGCCGTTCGGGATGATGAACTTGTATTCGCCGTTGAACAGTTTCTGGGAATAGCCTCCTTCCTGGGTCAGGAAATCTTCAATGGGTCCTGTTTTGCCGAAGCCGTATTGATACAGCTGGTAGGATACCTGGGCATACTCTACACCGATAGGCTCGCCTTTGTATACGATGCGGCCTTTGATGTCTGCGGATGGTGGATCGTAGTTGTCTTTTTTACAGGCGCCTGCTGTTGCGGCGAGCATCAGTAATATTATATAGCGACGTTTGAAATTCATGGTGATTAGTTCTAACTGTTAACAATTACTGGTTAGGCTGTTTTACAATCTTTGGGTTGTTTGCCCTGGTGTTGTCGTCAATGAAAGAGTAGTAATTACCCAGTCTGAAACGGTTGGCCTGTGTTACCAGTGAGGGTAATACTATTTTGAACACCCATTTGCCGTTATTGGCGCTGGCCGGGTTGTAATATTTATAAGGCCAGAGCCCGTAAGGTTGTGTACTGTGTTTAGTGGCTTTGCCGATGTTGCTGGTGAGGTCTGCAACGTTCATCCGGGCGCCGTCCCATACGATGTGCGCCAGTCTCCAGCGTTTCATATCAAAGAGGATATGACCTTCAAAGGAGAGCTCTACACGACGTTCATGCACGATCCTGTCGAAGGTGATGTCTGCCGGGGAGAGTGGAGTGGTAAGGCCTGCGCGGGCGCGCACCTGGTTCATGTATGTGGCGGCCACTGCCGTCTGGCCCAGTTCAAAAGCCGCTTCAGCAGCGTTGAGCAGTACCTCTGCATAGCGGTAACGGATAAACGGCACTTCGCTGTTGGTGCCGCGGGAGCCAGCGCCGGGAACCGGATCCTGGTATTTGCGAATGTAAAAGCCTGTTTGTGCGGTGAACTCTTTGCCGTTAATTGGCCCATCGAAGCCAACTACCTGTACATCTACATTGGTACCGGGCAGTTTTTTCTGTGCACCGCGGTCGTCTCCTGTAACGATGCTGCCGTCCGCCAGCTGGTAACCCGCCCATATATCGACCTTACGTGTTCTGAAGACAGTGCCGGGCAGCATCACTGTACCGGCTAAGCGGGCATCTCTGCCTGCGAAGATGTCTGTCACGTTGTCGTAATAGATCGGGTTACCGCCGGCGTCTGTAACTGGCAGGGGCGCGAAGGTGTTGTCCAGCTTCTCAAAAGCCTCAACAAGGTTCAGGGAAGGGTTGAGCCTTCCACCTTCTTCTTCCTCAGCGCCATAACGTGGCTGATTAGCAACGGTAAAGCCATGCACCTTACCGCTTCTTAATTTAAAGTCTTCTACCCATATAGATTCCGGGTTACCGCTTTTATCGTAAAAGATGCTGGCGAAGTTTTCGGCCAGGTCAGGTTTTCTGTTGTAAAGAGAATAAGAACCTGCTTTTCCGTCGATGATGTCTTTGGCGGCAGCGAGTGCTTTAGTATAATAAGCGTTTGCTTTTGCAGCGGGAATACCTACTTCTTCACCCGGCAGGCTTACCTGCGGGGTATTGGCCCCATACCTGGCTATTGAGCCGGCGTATAAGGCTGCTCTTGCTTCTACCGCCAGTGCCGCCGCCATAGTGGCCCGGCCTTTTTCGTTAGGGTCTATGGGCAGGTTGGCCTTAACGGCTTCCATTTCGCTGATCACGAAGTCGTACATCTCTGCTTCTTTTGAACGCGGGTATTGCAGGGGAGCAGGATCGTCGCCGAAGTTATACACCATTGATTTCAGGACCAGTGGCACGCCGCCCATTCTTTTTGTCATTTCAAAATAGTGGGCAGCCCGCAGGAAACGCGCTTCCGCGAGGAACCTTGTCTTGATCTCTTCATTCAGGGTGGTGGCTGCAGTGCACCTTTCAATAAAGAGGTTCACGTCGCGCACATAGCCATAGTCCCACATGCCCCATTCGCCAAAATTCCAGCTGTCGCGTTGTACGAAGAACTTTGAATCGTTATTGGAAGGAAAGGTTTCACTGAAGTCGGCAAAGGAGCCCCAACCATTATCAAGGCCGCTGATGTCCCATTGCCTGTCATAGAGATCAGCCAGTACGGACAGTGCCTGGTTAGGATCTTTGAAGGCCTGTTCGATGGTAAGGAGTGAGCTGGGCTGTACGTCCAGGAACTCGCTGTCACTTTTACAAGCGGCGGAGCCCAGCATCAGAGAGAATAGTATATGTGGAAGATATTTTTTCATCTTGGTCGTTTAATATGGTCCGTTAATTAGAAAGAGAGATTCATACCTATGTTGAACACCTGGCTTTGCGGGAACTGCAAGCCGTTATCGTCATTAATCTCAGGATCTATATCGTAAGGTTTCAGGTTATCGAAAGCAAAAAGGTTATACGCGTTCACATAGAAACGGGCCTTCTGCATCCTTACGGCTTTGAGAATATGAACGGGCACTGTAT
>Ga0102590_1000880_pt1 | contig 54599 bp, 42 predicted proteins | sample AraplaMF_Col_mMF_FD_76859 | JGI IMG/M metagenome (GOLD analysis project Ga0102590, IMG submission 76859) | Arabidopsis root microbial communities from the University of North Carolina, USA - plate scrape MF_Col_mMF | ecosystem: Host-associated > Plants > Roots > Endosphere | place: USA...
CAGCCGGATATACGAAAAAAGCCCTTCCGATCGTCGCTGTTCGCCGCGCATGGCAAATCACCTCCGCCGTTCAAAACGACGGAATCACGATCAATCCTTGCCGTCGAGAGAGTTTTTCAGCAGCCTGTTAATGGTTCCTAGAAATTCTCTGCAAACATCTCGATTCGGTACTCGAATTAATCGTAGTATTGCTTCAACATGCGCAAAATTTGTATGTCTTGAGGCGTTATCTGACAGAACTACAGGTGCTAGGTGGTGCGATGACCCGAGACAGAGTTAGACGGAAAATTTGCCGTTAGCTTTGCAAACGACGAGACCGAGCTTCGCGGCCAATCCTTCAATTGCGTTCGCAAGCGCGTCATTAACATACCAATCTGACAGCTCGCTGTGTAGAGAGATTAGCAATTTCATGGCGTCGAGGCTTTCATAGGCCTCTATTGCACTGATGCCTGTTTGTGGAAGGTTGGGTCGTTTCGCTCTCACGAACCTTTCGGCCAATTGCAGCGGCAACAATGGCCGCCGCCTTCGCGCCTCGCGAATTGCGCTGGTGATCACGTGCCTATAGTCATCTTCTTGATCGTAGCGCGAATCGTCTGGATTGCTCAGCGCAAGAACGGTAGCTTCAAGTTGCACCCGCGCGACCTTGGACCCCAGTTGCGCACCTGCCGTAAGAAGTCTTAACCGCTGAATTTCGCTGAGATCATCGCGGGCGCTCCAGGTCTCCACTGCCTCCATCCATCTTTGAACGCCAGCATGAGGTTGTGTGTGATGCAGAGTGCCGCCCAGACCGTAGTCCATTTCATATATATAAAGCATGCCGGTGGTGACTGAATGTGCGAGACTTGATGCATCAGCCCCGCTGTTAACACGAGCCTCCACAAGATGGGCTGCGCGTTCCGCAAGCTCGCGTCCGGGGTGATGCCCAAACAATGAAATGGTTTGCCCTACAACCTCTATCGATTTTACAGGTATTGCCTCGACCAATTCTTCAAAGGTCGCGCGATCACCGAAGCGCGCAGCAAATAGACGGACAACATCCCTCAACCTGGAATCCAAGGTAGGATCGTCCTTACAGGCATTGATAAAGTCGGCACGCTCGCCGGCATCGGGAAACATCTGAACAATGTCGCCTACAAGTTCATACTTCCGCTCAAATGGCAGCCGGTCATCCCGAAAGAACCCCCTGAGCACGGTCGCCCGATCTGGATGAAGCTCTATCGCTCTCGACACGGCCCAGTGCCGTCCCCCACCGTCAGACAAGAGAGCGTCATAGATCAAAGGCATTGAAGATATATCGAGCGGCGCGCCAGCGACGCGAAATGCCACCAGCCTCATATAGATGGAAAGTTCAGGATTGTTTGCCGCAGTCAACGCAAGCTTACGTGAGACGCTTCCGGAGGCGAAATGGCCCAGCAGGTCACCTAGCCCATCGAATTCATCCTCACTCAAGCCTTTTCTGTCCGCGCGTTCGATAATCGATGCAAAAGCTCGATCACCAGCGGCGCTAATCGCCGGCTTGAGACTGTGATATGTCATGAATCGTTCGAGTCTTTCCTCCATAAGACCATGGAGCACGCTCAGCGTAAGTTCCTGATCGTTTGCCTCCGAGATGATGTCGCCCGCCCCGCTGCTCAAAAGCCACCGGTGGTGTAGAGCCTCTTTGAGAGCAGGCGCTATCGGGTTGGCAAATCCGTCGCCGATTAGTCGCCCAACGCGTTCTCGTGCACGAGTCGGGGCACCTGTCCAAAACGCGACGAGTTTATCGCCCACCTCCCCGCGCAGTTCGGGCGTCACCCGCGCACCATTGGCTATACAGCGTCCAACCAATCTCAGCCCGGTACAGAACGCATCGTCTGACCTGTCGAGCATACTACGGATAACGGGCGTAGGTTCTGGGTGAAGTTCAAGCGCAAACTGGAGAACCTGCGCCCATGGTCGTTGGACCGCATCCTCAATGCGACTTGCAAGCACTTCGGCGAAATGACGCACCAAATGACACGCAGCAAGGTACTCTTGTACGATGGGAAATGGGAACTGAAGTCGGATGGCACTCTGCCGACGCAGGATGCCATTGGCCTGCAATTGATCGAATAAAGGCTCTATCTGACTCGCATCTTCAACGACGCGCAAAATCGCATTTCTGACTTCACGCTCACTTGCTCCAATCTCCTGATTTTCAAGACGGTCAAAAGCTAGTGCCTCAGCGATGTCGCGCAACATCGCTGCTTTGTCGTGCAGGCCGCTTACAACTTTATGTTCATGGGGTGCAAATAGTGTTTTTAGATACTTCTCAATTAGATCGGAGCGGGTTGCCGGCGCCGCTCCCGTGATATCGACCGCAGCTAGGAGCATACTCAGGAACAATGGTATCCTTGCCAGTCGATCAAGGTCCGGATGAGTCTTTAGTCGGTTTACAAAAGCCCAGCCGTCGAGGCCCACAAGACGCCGCCCCATAGCGGAAACAAACCGCTCGATATCATCGTCTTCTAACGGCAGAAGTTCGATCACTTGTGCTTCTGGCAAGCCGCTTAGCACTGCCGGATCGCGAACCGTCAGCATCCAAGGAGCGAGCGGATAGCGAGCCGAAAACGTCGCAATACGCTTGAGAACTGCCGGCCGAACGCCTGCTGAAATCTCGTCAAGCCCGTCGAACAGCAGGAGCAGCAGCCCCTGCTCGGCAAGTCTTTGCCAATCGGGCTTTATATCCAGTTCGCGATTGGTGCTCGTTGCCAGAAACTCGATGACGCCAGCCTGGCCAACCGCGAACGAAGCCAATGGAACCATGATAGGGACATAGGGTCCCTTCGCTAGCTTGCCAGCAATTGCTGTAAGCAACGCCGACTTTCCATAGCCTGGTCCAGCTACAATTACGCAGCGGTCCAGTTGGTCGGAAGGGAAAGTGCTTAGGTCGAAGGCGCTCACCTCCGAAGACAATAACTCTATGGATTGTTCGTCCTCAAAATCCGAAGGGCGGGTTCTGTCATATGGCCGAGCCCGCGGCCATACGAACAATTCTTCTGTCGAGCCGGAAATTCCGGTGCCTGGTATTTCTAACCGAGCCAGCCGACTAACCGTCAAGCGGTATGCCGGCAACCCCCATTCGAGAGGCTCCGCTAAATCCACATCGTAGTCGGACAATAGGCGACGTCGCAGCGGAGCAGCGAGAAAGAGCGCACGTTTCCGTCCCCCGCCACCGGCAACGTCGCGGAGGAGGGTCAGCAAGGTCGCAGGTAAAACGAATCCGCCCCCAAGCCTGCGGCGTGCAAACTCAGCTTCAATCTGGTCCGCAGGCAATATCTTGACAGTGGTGCGCCGCATCAGTTCTAGCGCATCCACTTGGGGGCCTAGGAGACCTACGATATTTGCAAGGATCTTTGCTTGAGGCTGCGCGAGCCGCTTGCACCATTCGCCTTTGTCGGTGGAGGACGAAGCGCGGTCGCACATATCACGAAGCGAACGAGCTAACTGTGATTGCTCCTCCATGACGATCGCAAGTTGGTCGTCCGCCCCGAAATCCGGCCGCAGCATTTGCGTCTTGAGGCTGCTCCACAGCCTATTCCAAGCTTCGCTGCCGAGAGTCGTGCTAGTTTTCACATTCAAAAATTGTTGATGTCCATCCGCGTATCTAATCACTATGTCGTCAACATCGGTGGGAGCTTCGACTCGAACTTCGACAACGCGGTCGCGCGGCGGCAAAGGTCCAAGTTCGAGTAGGTCTGCCAACGCAAGCGCCGCGACACTGTTCTGATAATAAATTCCTGCTTGCGTGCTTGCGCCGCCTGCCTCCGCCATTCAAGAGATCCTCACGGAAGAGCCATCAATGCACTTATTGATTAGCATATTCGCGGGTTACGATGTGGGTCGATTGGAAACGTCAACCAGACTGTTCACGAAATGCCCAGTTATCGAGCCCATCGCTGCGGTGCAGCGTCTATGGCTGCTGCAATCTACAGAGACTCGCGTGCATCGACTCCTCATGCGCTTAGTTTCGGGCTGAAACGCATGCGGTTATGATAGTGGAGCGGAATCCGCTAGGCTGCAGCCATGGCCACCGACTGTCTGTTCCGCGAGGATTCCTATCTGAAGGACTGCGAGGCGCGGGTCGTCGCGCTCGCGCCCGACGGCGGCGTGGTGCTCGACCGCACGGTGTTCTACGCCGCCTCCGGCGGCCAGCCGGCTGATCGCGGTTCGCTCGCCGCGAAGGGCGCAAGCTTCGCGGTCGCCAATGTGGTGTTCACCGATCCGGGCAAGACCGAGATCGCGCATGTGCCGGCGCCGGGCGCGCCCGCGCTCGCAGTCGGCGACATCGTCACGGCCGCGATCGACTGGCCGATCCGCCACGCCCGGATGCGCATGCACACCGCGCTGCATCTCCTCTCGGCGGTGCTGCCCTACCCGGTCACGGGCGGCTCGATCGGCGAGGCCGAGAGCCGGCTCGATTTCGACATTCCGGAGGCAGGCCTGGACAAGGACGCCATCACCGCCAAGCTTGCCGAGATGATCGCGGCGGATGCCGCCGTCACCAGCCGCTGGATCACCGACGCGGAACTCGAGGCCAATCCCGGCCTGATCAAGACCATGTCGGTGAAGCCGCCGATGGGCACCGGCCGGGTCCGGCTCATCGAGATCGCGGGCCTCGACCTGCAGCCCTGCGGCGGCACCCACGTCCGCTCCACCGGCGAGATCGGCGCCGTGCGGGTCACCCAGGTCGAAAAGAAGGGCAAGCAGAACCGCCGCGTCCGGATCGCGTTGGTGTAGAACGCCCGCCCTGGGCAAGGGCCCGGGTTGCGCGTTCCCCGCCGGTTGGCGATGCTGCGCCTCCCTAGTCAGGGGGAGCCCCGCGACGGAGACACCATGGCCGAAACCCGCCCGCCCTCAAGCAAGAACCTGGTCACCACCGACTGGCTCGCCGCCCGCCTGGGCGAGCCCGAGGTCTCAGTCGTCGACGGCTCGTTCTACCTGCCGGCGCTCAAGCGCGACGCCAAGGCCGAGTACCTGGCGGCCCATATCCCGGGCGCGGCGTTCTTCGACATTGACGCCGTTGCCGACCATTCCACCGACCTGCCGCACATGCTACCGGGAGCGAAACAGTTCTCCGAGGAGGTCGGCGCGCTCGGCATCGGCCGCGACGACACCATCGTGGTCTATGACGGCGCAGGCCTCGGCGGCTCGCCACGGGTGTGGTGGACGTTCCGCATCTTCGGCGCCAAGAACGTCTACATCCTCGACGGCGGCCTGCCGAAGTGGAAGGCCGAGGGCCGGCCCACGGAATCGGGCGCGATGCCGCGCACGCCGCGGAAATTCGACGCCGAGCTGAACACCAAGGTCGTGGCCGGCGTGCCCGACGTGCAGATGGCGCTGCTCGACAAGACCGCCCAGGTGGTCGACGCACGGCCGGCGTCCCGCTTCCGCGGCGAGGATGTCGAGCCGCGGCCGGGCATCCGCTCCGGCCACATGCCCGGCGCCAGGAACGTGCCGGTGACCGAGCTGATCGAAAACGGCCGGCTGGTCACCCCCGACAAGATCAAGGAGCGTTTCACCGCGGGCGGCGTCGACCTCGACAAGCCGATCATCACGAGCTGCGGCTCGGGCGTCACGGCGGCGACGCTGTGGTTCGCGCTCGACGCCATCGGCAAGGCGCCGAAGGCGCTCTATGACGGCTCCTGGACCGAATGGGGCGGACGGCCTGACTTGCCGATCGCGACGAAAGAGTAGCGATGGCGCGATCGCGAACGCGCGCGCCGGCTCGGGCGATCCGTCCTGTCGCGCTGGTCACCGGCGCGGCCAACGGCATCGGCCGCGCCATAGCGATGCACCTGCTCGAGGCCGGCTGGTGCGTGACCGCCTTCGATCTGCCGAAGACGCGGCTGGCGCAGCAGTTCCGCGGCTGGGCACGCTCGTCCGCCACCATCGAGGGCGACGTGGCCGACGAGGACGCGGTGCGCGAGGCCGTTGCGCTTGCGGTCGAGCGCTTCGGCCGGCTCGATGCGGTGGTGGCCAATGCCGGCGTGCTGGTGCGGCGGCCGCTGCGGCGCATGACGCTCGACGACTGGCGCCGCGTCATCGACACCAACCTCACCTCGACTTTCCTGGTCGCCCGCGAGGCCCAGCGCGCGCTGCGCGCGGCCAAAGGCTCGATCGTCACCGTGGCGTCGAGCCGCGCGCTGATGTCGGAGCCGAACACGGAGTCCTATGCGGCGTCCAAGGGCGGGCTCGTGGCGCTGACGCATGCGCTCGCCGTCAGCCTCGGGCCCGATATCCGCGTCAATTGCGTGAGCCCGGGCTGGATCGCCACCAAGGATTACAACAAGCTCAAGCGCCGCGACCATCTGCAGCACCCGGCCGGCCGGGTCGGGCGGCCGCAGGATATCGCCGAAATGGTGGCCTTCCTGCTCAACCGCGAGAAATCCGGCTTCGTCACCGGAGCAAATTTTACCGTGGATGGTGGCATGACGAGAAAGATGATCTACATAGCCTAGGACAGACAGGCGCGCTATTCTGTTTCCGGAATCGAGCCGGAGTGTCCGCTCATGATCTTCCGTCAGCTGTTCGACCAGACCTCAGGCACCTATTCGTATCTGATGGCGAGCCGCCGCGGCGGCGAGGCGCTGATCATCGATCCGGTGATCGAGAAGGTCGACCGTTACCTCGCGCTGGTCAAAGAGCTCGACCTGAAGCTCGTCAAAGCGGTCGACACGCATATGCATGCCGACCACATCACCGGCTTGGGCGCGCTGCGTGACAAGACCCACTGCATCACCGTGATGGGCGAGCAGACCAAGGCCGACGTGGTGTCGATGCGGCTCGCCGACGGCGACCGGCTGACCATCGAGGGGCTGACGCTGGACGTGCTCTACACGCCCGGCCACACCGACGACTCCTACAGCTTCGTGATGCCGGACCGCGTCTTTACCGGCGACACGCTGCTCATTCGTGGGACCGGCCGTACCGATTTCCAGAACGGCGATCCGAAGGCGCAATACGAGTCGATCTTCGGCCGCCTGCTGAAGCTGCCGGAAACCACGCTGGTCTATCCGGCGCACGACTACAAGGGCGACACCGTCTCCACCATCGGCGAGGAGAAGGCCTTCAATCCGCGGCTCCAGGTGAAGTCGGTCGACGAATACGTCACGCTGATGAACAACCTGAAGCTCGCCAATCCGAAGATGATGGACGTGGCGATCCCGGCCAACATGAAGGTCGGGCTGCACCAGGAAGAGGTCGCGCGCCGCGGCTGGGCGGTCACCGCCGCGCAGGCGCTGGGCCTGATCGGCAATCCGGGCGTCGCCATGATCGACCTGCGCGAGAAGAGCGAGCGCGAGCGCCACGGCACCATTCCGGGCTCGCTGCACGTGCCCTATCCGAGCCTGCAGGAGAACATCTCGGCGGGCGGCACGCTGCACGAACTGGCCGTATCAACCAGCAAGCGGCTGATGTTCTACTGCGCCTTCGGCGAGCGCTCGGCCATGGCGGTGCAGGCCGCACAGGACGCCGGCCTCACCAGCGCCTGCCATATCGAGGGCGGCATCGGCGCCTGGAAGCAGGCCAATGGCGCGCTGGTTCACTGACCGCAGCGCTCGGCCAACGGCGGAGCAGCCCATTGGCTGTGCCGCCTAATTTTCAGGCAGAGCATATGAATTGCTAACCGGCGGCAGCACGCGGCCGGCGCCGCGCGAAATTTCCCCGTCCAATCAAGGCGGTATTTTCTCCGGATTTGGCACGCGCTTTGCGGAGGAACCCTCGATCCGCCCGGGAATGGGCGATGGAGGGGGATGATGAAGCGTCGTGAATTCCTGAAATCCGCAACCGCTCTGGCCGCCGCCGGAGTCACCGCACCGGCGATCTGGTCGCCCGCCAAGGCGCAATCGCGCAAGGAGACCCTCCTCACCATCAGCGAGAACGGGCCGAACAACCTGGACGTCCAGGGGCTGGGCACCAACCGCCCGGGCTACGAGGCGTCGTGGAATTGCTACGACCGCCTGATCAGCCACGAGACCAAGACGCTCACCGACGGCTCCCTCTCCTACGACCGCGACAAGTTCAAGATGGAGCTCGCCGAGGACATGAACGTCGGCGACATGTCGATCACGTTCAAGCTGAAGAAGGGCGCCAAGTTTCACGACGGCGCGCCGGTCACCGCCCAGGACGTGAAATGGTCCTACGACCGCGCCGTCTCGGTTGGCGGCTTTCCGACCGTGCAGATGAAGGCCGGCCAGCTCAACACCAAGGAGCAGTTCGTCGCGGTCGACGACAGCACGTTCCGCATCGACCTCGCCAAGAAAGACCGCCTCACCGTCCCCGACATCGCGGTCGTGGTGCCCGGCATCTACAACTCGGAGCTTCTGAAGAAGCAGGCCACCGAGAAGGACCCTTGGGGTCTCGACTACACCAAGAGCAACACCGCCGGCTCCGGCGCCTACAAGGTGACGAGCTGGAAGCCCGGCGTCGAGACGATCTACGAGCGCAACGACGCCTGGGTCGGCGGCAAGCTGCCTGAGATCAAGCGCGTGATCTGGCGCACCATCCCGTCCGGCGGCAACCGCCGCGCGCTGATGGAGCGCGGCGACGCCGACCTCTCTTTCGATCTCCCCGCGAAGGACTTCGCGGAGATGAAGAAGGAGGGCAAGCTCAAGATGATCTCGAACCCGATCACCAACGGGCTCTACAGCGTCGAGCTGAACGTCAAGAATCCGCCCTTCGACAACGAAAAAGTGCGCCAGGCGGTCGCCTACGCGATCCCGTATCAGAAGATCATCGATGCGGCGATGTTCGGCGTCGCCAAGCCGATGTTCGGCGCGGCCAGCAACGACGGCCCGGGCGGCGCGGTGTGGCCGCAGCCGACCGGCTACTCGACCGACATCGAGAAGGCCAAGGCGCTGCTGCAGGCCTCGGGCGTGGGACCGATCGACACCACGATCTCGTTCGATCTCGGCGACGGCGTGAACTCCGAGCCGATCGCGGTGCTCCTGCAGGAAAGCCTCAGCCAGATCGGCATCAAGACCACCATCAACAAGATCCCCGGCGCCAACTGGCGCAGCGAAATGGCCAAGAAGTCGATGCCGCTGATGGTCAACTTCTTCTCCGGCTGGCTCGATTACCCGGAATACTTCTTCTTCTGGTGCTATTCGGGCCAGAACGCGGTGTTCAACACCTCCAGCTACGTCAACAAGGAGATGGACGCCTTCATCGACGGCTCGCGCGAGGCCATCGCGGTCGGCAATCAGGCCAAGTACGCCGCGGACGTGAAGGGCTTCGTCTCCAAGGCGTTCGCCGAGGTGCCGCGCATCCCGCTGTTCCAGCCGTACCTCAACGTCGCCACTCAGAAGAACATCTCCGGCTACACCTACTGGTTCCACCGCGAGGTGGACTACCGGGCCATCGTCAAAGGCTGACGCGCGAATGACGGCCGCGCGCCTTGCGCGCGGCCTCAAATCTCGAAGTGAGCCTGGAGCGACGCCATGCTGACGACGATTGCCAAGCGCCTCGTGACCGTGATCCCGACGCTGATCGGCGTCGTGATCGTGACGTTCCTTCTGACCCGCGTGCTGCCCGGCGATCCGGCCGCGTATTTCGCGGGTCCCGCCGCGACTGCGGACTCCATCGCCGAAATCCGCAAGACGCTCGGCCTCGACCGGCCGCTGCCCGAGCAGTTCGTGCACTACGTCTCGGACCTCGCCCACGGCAACTTCGGCAACTCGCTCTCCACCGGGAGGCCGGTGTCGGTCGAGATCACCAGCCGCCTCCCCGCCTCCGCCGAGCTGACGCTGCTGGGGCTCATCCTCTCGCTCGCCATCGCGGTGCCGCTCGGCATCTTGGCCGCCGTCAAGCAGGGTTCGTGGATCGACCACACCTGCCGGGTGGTCGCGACCGCGGGCGTTTCGCTCCCGGTGTTCTTCACCGGGCTGCTGCTGGTCTACGCCTTCTACTACCTGCTCGGTTGGGCGCCGGCGCCGGTCGGCCGGCTCGATGCCTTCGCCACCGCGCCCCCGCAGATCACCGGCTTCTATCTGATCGACAATCTGTTCGCGGGTGATTTGGAAACGTTCCGCTCGGCGCTCGCCCAGCTCATCCTGCCGGCCTTCACGCTTGCGATCTTCTCGCTGGCGCCGATCGCGCGGATGACGCGCGCCTCGATGCTCGCGGTGCTCGCCTCCGAATTCGTCCGCACCGCGCGGGCGAGCGGGCTGAACGACCGCACAGTGATCATCACCTACGCGTTCAGGAACGCCATGCTGCCGGTGGTCACCACGCTCGGCATGGTGTTCTCGTTCCTGCTCGGCGCGAATGTGCTGGTCGAGAAGGTGTTCGCCTGGCCGGGCATCGGCTCCTACGCGGTCGAGGCGCTGCTGCAGTCCGACTTCGCGCCGGTGCAGGGCTTCGTGCTGACCATGGCGGTGCTGTACGTGGCGCTGAACTTCACCATCGACATCCTCTACTCCGTGATCGATCCGCGCGTGAGGCTCGAAGGATGACCGACACCACAGCCACCGCGCCGGCGCCAAAGCCGCCGAGCAACTCTATCCTCAGCCATGCCCGCTACGTGGTTTCCGAGAACCTGGTGACCGGCTTCGCCTTCGGCCTGTTCGCGCTGATTGCGCTCTGCGCCCTGATCGGCCCCTACGTGGTGCCCTACGATCCGCTGGCGAGCGACACCTCGGCGTCCTTGCAGGCGCCTTCGCTCAGGCACTGGTTCGGCACCGACCAGCTCGGCCGCGACATCTTCAGCCGCGTGGTCGTGGCGACGCGGCTCGACTTCATCATTGCGCTCTCGTCGGTGGCGCTCGTCTTCGTCATGGGCGGCTTTGCCGGGATCGCGGCCGGCTATTTCGGCGGCTGGACCGATCGCCTGGTCAGCCGCTTGGCCGACACCATCATGGCCTTCCCGCTGTTCGTGCTGGCCATGGGAATCGTGGCGGCGCTGGGCAACACCGTGACCAACATCGTGATCGCGACTGCGATCATCAACTTCCCGCTCTACGTGCGCGTCGCCCGCGCCGAGGCGAACGTCCGCCGCGACTCGGGATTCGTCATGGCGGCGCGGCTGTCCGGCAACGACGACTTCCGGATTCTGCTCGGTCACATCCTGCCGAACATCATGCCGATCATGATGGTGCAGATCTCGCTCACCATGGGCTACGCCATCCTCAACGCCGCAGGCCTTTCGTTCATCGGCCTGGGCGTGAAGCCGCCGACGCCCGAGTGGGGCATCATGGTGGCGGAAGGCGCCACCAACATCATCTCCGGCGAATGGTGGATCGCGCTGTTTCCGGGCGCGGCCCTGATGCTCGCGGTGTTCTGCTTCAATCTTCTGGGCGACGGCCTGCGCGACCTCGTCGACCCGCAACGGCGGACGTGAGGCACAGATCATGACCGAGATCCCGCTGCTCGACGTCCGCGACCTCACGGTGGAATTCCAGACCCGCCGCGGCATCGTCAAAGCCGTGCAGCACGTCGATCTCACCATCGCCAAGGGCGAGACCGTGGGCATCGTCGGCGAATCCGGCTCCGGCAAGTCGGTGACCTCCTACGCCGTGATGCGCATCCTCGACCGCGCCGGCCGCATTGCCGACGGCTCGGTGATGTTCACGAACCTGGACCTGCGCAACGCCGCCGAGGACGCGATGCGCGACCTGCGCGGCCGGGAGATATCCATGATCTTCCAGAACCCGCGCGCCGCGCTCAATCCGATCCGCAAGGTCGGCCGCCAGATCGAGGACGTGCTGCTGCAGCACGTCAAGGCTGCGCCCAGCGAGGTCACCGAGAAGGCGGTCGAGATTTTGGAGCAGGTGCGGATCGCACGGCCGCGCGAGCGCTATCACGCCTATCCGTTCGAGCTCTCCGGCGGCATGTGCCAGCGCGTGGTGATCGCCCTGGCGCTGGCCTGCCAGCCGCAGCTGCTGATTGCCGACGAGCCCACCACGGGCCTGGACGTCACGACGCAAAAGACCGTGATGGAGCTGATCGTGGAGCTGACGCGGGCGCGCGGCATGTCCACCATCCTGATCACCCACGATCTCGGCCTCGCCGCGCTCTACTGCGACAAGATCGTGGTGATGGAGAAAGGCCGCGTGGTCGAGGCCGCGCCGTCGCGCGCGGTGTTCACCGCGCCGGAGCATCCCTACACCAAGAAGCTGATGCGCGCGACGCCGCGCCCCGGCGTGTCGCTGCGCGATCTCCTGCCTGAGGGCGAGGCGCCCACCGGCGCCACCATCGCCAAGCTGCCTACAGCCGAGAAGGCGCCGCTCCTGGTGGTCGAGAAACTCATCAAGGAATATCCGCGGAAGGGCACGCAGGGCCTTGCCGGCACGCTGAAGAAGCTCACCCAGCAAAAGCCCGCGCCGGAGCCCGAGGTGTTCCGCGCGGTCGACGGCATCAGCTTCTCGGTCAACCGCGGCGAGAGCGTCGGCCTGGTCGGCGAGTCTGGCTGCGGCAAGTCCACCACCTCGACCATGGTGATGCGGCTCATCGACAAGACGGACGGCACCATCCTGTTCGATGGCGAGGACATCGGCGCAATCCCGGCCAAGAAGTTCGCGCTATTGCCGCTGCGCCGGCGCATCCAGATGGTGTTCCAGGACCCGACCGACAGCCTCAATCCGCGCTTCACCGCGGCGCGCGCCATCGCCGATCCCATTCTCCGCCTGGGCGACCTCAAAGGCCGCGACGCGATCCGCGCCCGCTGCGAGGAGCTGGCCAGGCAGGTCGGCCTGCCGGTCGAGCTGCTCGATCGCTTCCCGCACCAGCTCTCCGGCGGCCAGAAGGCCCGCGTCGGCATCGCCCGCGCCATCGCGCTCAAGCCCGACCTCGTGATCCTCGACGAGCCGACCGCAGCCCTCGACGTGTCGGTGCAGGCCGTGGTGCTCAATCTGCTGCAGGAGCTGAAGGACACGCTCGGCATGAGCTACTTGTTCGTGTCGCACGATTTGAATGTGGTGCGGCTGCTCTGCGACCGCGTCATCGTGATGCGCGCCGGCAAGATCGTGGAGGAAGGCGCGACCGACCGCGTCCTGTTCTCGCCGGAGGCCGCCTACACGCGCGATCTGCTGGCGGCGATCCCGCACCCGAATTTCGACAAGGTGCCGGCGGCTGCGGCACGCATGGCGACGGGATCGTGACACGCGGGCCAAATCGTCGCGACGTCCTGATCATGGCGGGCAGCTTGGCTGCTGTGCCTTTCGTTCGGTCGGCGCGGGGACAAAGCAAACCGAAAGTCGCCGCGCTGTTCGCCGGCAAGATCGATGACGGCGGCTTCATGGAAGCCGGCTATCAAGGGCTGGTTGCGGCTCGCAACAAGCTCGGCGTTGATATCGCCTGGAAGGACCAGGTGAGGCCGGAACGCGATCTGCTGGCAGCGGCCCTCCGGGAGCTTGCCAAGGATGGCCCGGCGCTCGTGATCGCCCATGGCGGCCAGAACAACGAAGCCGCGAAGCTTGTGGCGACCGAATTCCCGGCAACGCAGTTCGTGGTCACCCAAGGCAATGTGACGGGGACGAACCTCGCAAGCTACGAAGTGCTGCAAGAGGAGTCGGCCTTTCTGGCCGGCGCCTTGGCGGGCTGGGTGACGACCACCGGGACGGTCGCGCACATGTCCGGCATTCGGGTCGTGCCCGGCCTGAAGGGCCGCGCGGCCTTCGCCCGTGGCGTCGCCCACGCCAACCCTTCGGCGCAGCTGCTGACCAATTTCTCGGGCAACCAGGACGACAATGCGCTGTCGAAACGCATCGCGTCAGCGATCATCGACGCGAAAGCTGACATCATTTTCACCATGCTCAATGCCGGTCGAATGGGCGCCATTGAGGCGTGCCGCGAACGTGGCGCCAAGCAGATCGGAAATGTGCTCGACTGGGTCGCCATGATGCCCGATGTGTTCATCGCCTCGGCCGTCGCCGATTCCGGAATCGCGGTCCTTCGCGCTGCCGAGGACTTCGTTCGTGGTTCGGTCGTCGCCAATACGGTCGAGAAGATCGGTCTGGCGCGCCCCGAGGCGGTGCGTCTCACGATGGGTCTGACGCTCTCCGATGACATCCGGCGGCGGATCGTCGAATTGTCGGAGCAGATCAAAAGCGGTGCGGTCCCCGTCCCGACCACATGGACCGGCCCCGAATTTCCCAATCCGGCATAAGGCGTCGCGCCAGGCTGCTATAACGCCGCATCCTGCTGCTGCCGCCGGATCGCCTCGCCCAGCACGGTCTGCAGCTCCGTGGCACGGAACGGCTTGCGCAGCACCAGCGCATCCTTGCCGAGCACGCTCTCGATGCCGTCGCTGTCGGCATAGCCGGTGACGAACACCGCCGGCAGATCGCCGATCTGATGCCGCGCCCGCTTGACGAATTCGGCACCGTTCATGCCGGGCATCGCATAGTCGACCAGCAGCAGATCGGGCCGCCAGCCGTCCAGCGCGGCGAGGCCCGCCGCGCCGTCAGCCGCTTCCATGGCGGCGAAGCCAAGCTCGGACAGCTGGCTTGTCAGCACCTCGCGCACGTCGTGATCGTCGTCCACCACCAGCACGCTTATCGGCTGCATGTCGGGCGCATCGGCCGGGACTTCGGCGCGCTTCAACAGCTCCGGACGCTGCTCGGTCTGCCGCAGCACCATGTGCACCGTGGTGCCTGAGCCGGGCTTGCTGTCGATCCGCACCGTGCCGCCGCCACGGCGGGCAAGTCCGAACACCTGCGCCAGGCCGAGCCCCGTGCCCTTGCCGGGCTCCTTGGTGGTGAAGAATGGCTCGAAGGCGCGCGCCGCCACCTCCGGCGTCATGCCGCTGCCGCTGTCGGAGACCGAGAGCCGCACGTAGGTGCCGGCGGCGAGCTCCGGATCGTCCTTCATCTCGACCGGCGCGACCGCGATGGTCAGCTGGCCGCCGTCCGGCATCGCGTCGCGCGCGTTCAGCGCGAGGTTCAGGATCGCAAGCTCGAGCTGGGTCTGCTCGCTCATCACCGTGAGCGGCGCGCCATCGAGCTCCAGCACGGTGCGGACGCCCTTGCCGAGCGTGCGGGTCAAAAGCTCCTGCATGCCGCGGATCACGTCGGTGACCATCAGCGCCTTGAGCTCGATCCGCTGCGCCCGCGAGAACACCAGGAGCTGGCTCGCCAGCGTGCGGCCGCGGTCGGCGGCGGCGAGCGCGTTGTCGGCGTAGCGCGAGGCCCGCTCGTCCGCGATGGGACGCCGGCGCAGCAGGTCCAGGTTGCCGATGATGGCGGCGAGCACGTTGTTGAAGTCGTGGGCGATGCCGCCGGTGAGCTGGCCGAGCCCTTCGATCTTCTGCGCCTGCACCAGGCTGCTCTCGGCCTCGGAGCGCCGCACGATCTCGAGCTGCAGACTCATGGTGCGCTCGCGCAGCATCCGGGCGGCCGCCACCGAGCGCTGCTGCTGCACGGCAAAGAAGCGCAGGAACAGCACCAGCAGCACGAAGGCCGAGACGAAGGCGCTGCCCCGCGCCACGTACCAGCCGAGCGTGAAGCGCCCGCCGCCGAACGTGCCGACGAACATGTCACCGCAGAACGTGGTCATGGCAAGCATGAGCCACAGATGCAGCACCGTACGTCCGCGGGTTTGCATGACAACCGCGGCGAGCCCGAGAAGGCCGAGGCCGAAGGCCACCCAGCTTGCGACGAGGCCCAGCATGGTGAAGCGGCCCGCCGAAACGACGACGGGCAGGCTTGCTTCGGCGACCCAGGCCGCCGTCAATCCAACGATGACGACCGCCGCCACGGCCATCAGAACAAGCCAGACCGCAAGCCGCCAGGCGAGCGAATTGCGCGGCGCCCTGCGCGCTTCGATCAGCATGGCGGCGAGGATGAGCGCGGGAAAGCCGATCCGCCACGCGTTGTAGACGTAGCTGGTGAGCTGGACGCCGCCGAACACCGGCGCATTTGGAACGATGGCGCCGGGAAACGTCAGGATATGCGCCATGGCCATCAAGGCCGAATAGAGATAGGCGCAGGCGATCAGCAGGATCGAGGTGTCGGGCTCGCGGTAGATCTGGCCGGCCAGCAGAAAGACAGTCGCAAGCTCGGCCACCACCATGCCGGTGGTGAACACCGCGACCGCGGTCGGCAGCGCCGGACCCTGGACCGTGGCCCATGGCACGGCCACCAGCATCAGCGCGACGTAGGCGACCGTCATCGCGATGACGGTGCGACGTTCCCGCTCCGACGCCGGCGCACGCGACAGCAGTCCGGATTCCAGCCCTCCGGTCACAGACCGGCTTTCCCCCATCGGCTGCCCCAGCAAAGCCCCTTATCGAATCGCCGGCCCAGCCGGCCGGCGCATCGGCGGCAAGGAGATACCGCAAACCGTGACGAGGCAAGACGGAACCCGAACCGGCCGCGGGAAAGCTGTTGGCGAAGACCGATTGCAATCGCCGCGGGCCGATCGCCGGGTCTCGCCGATCCGTCCGCTACCGATCGGACCGGGGCGACTTCTTCTCGTCGCACCGGACATAGACCTCGCGCTTGCTTCCCTTCTTGCCGACCGGCGGCTGGTCGGCAAACACCAGCCGGTTGGGCGTCTCCAGCAGCAGCCGCGGCTTGACGCTGTATTTCTCGCCCTCGCCTTCGCATGACATCCGCATGCTCCAGGAGCGCGCATCGATCGGCTTGATGTCGCTGGCCCGGCACTGGTTTTCATACCAGCTGAACTGGCCGCCCTCGACGAACATCCGTTCGACGCCCTCGCGGTCCATGCACTTCTTCGCGCTCGACGCCCACAGGCCGTCATAGGGCTGCCGCGGTTTTTTCGCGGCGGCCGGCGCAGGCTTTTTCGCCGGCGCGGCCGCAGCCTTCCGGCTCGCGTCCTGCGCCCGGACAGGCCCGGCGCCAAGCATCGCGCCGAGGATTGAACTCACAAGAAGCCAAGAGAATATCCGCATCCGTGCCCCCGCCGGTTGAATACCCCGGCAGGAGGCCACGGCCCTCACGGTCTGGTCAAGCGCGGTACCCCTCGGCGAATTGCGCCGTATCGGTGTGCTCGCGAAAGCGGGTCACCTGCCCGTCGCGGATGGTGAAGACGTGGACCCATTCGGTCTCGAACCGGCGGCCGGTCCTGCGGATGGTGCCGGCATAGCGGCCGAACACGAAGACCCGGTCGCTGTCGCAGAAGAACTCGCGAGGCGCAAACTCGGAGAAGGTCTCGTTGTCGGCGATGATGCCGAAGAACTCCTCGACCGCAGCCCTGCCCTTGCGCGGCCCGAACGCCGGATAGTCCTTGGTGCGGCCAACCGTCTGCCAGTCCACATTGGGAGCCACCGCATCGACGATGGTCTGGATGCGGTCCTGCTGGAAGGCCTGATAAAGCGATTTTACGAAAGCAATGTTGGGATTATTCATGGCGGGCTCCTTGAGCATTGGTAGCCCGGATACTCGTGTGGCCCGGCTTATGGTTTCAGCGTCACAGACATGTGATGCGGATTGGGCGCCGGATCAGTTCGGCGCGATGCCGGCGCGGCGCAAGAGCGGCTGCCACTTCGTCATCTCGGCTGCGACGAAGGTGTCGGTCGATTCCGGTGTCGCGTTCTTCGCGATTGCGATTCCGAGCTCGTCCAGCCGCTGCGCAATAGCCCGGTCGGCGAGCGCGGCGTTGGCTGCGGCGTTCATCGCAGCGACAATCTCTGGTGATGTCGCGGCCGGGGCGAGGATCGCGTTCCAGGTATAAGCCTCGTAGCCGGGCAGCGTCTCGGCCACGGTCGGCACGTCGGGCAGCATCGGCAGCCGCTCTTTCGTCGTCACCGCCAGCGCGCGCAGCGCCCCGCCCTTGATATGGGCGAGCGCGGTTGCCGCGCTGTCGATCACCAGATCGAGCCGCCCGCCGATGAGATCGGTGACAGCCGGGCCGCTGCCGCGATACGGCACGTGCACCATGCCGATCCGGCCCATGCCGGCCAGCAGCTCGGCGGCCAGATGTTGGGCCGAGCCGATGCCGGCGGAGCCATAGGTCAGGCTGCCCGGCTTGGCGCGGGCGGCGGCCAGGAGGTCGGCGATCGAGCGCGCGGCAAAATCCTTTCCGACCAGGACGATCTGCGGAACGGTGCCGATCAGCGCCACGCCCCGGAAATCCTTGGCCGCATCGAATGTCAGATTGGCGTAGAGCACCGCGTTCACCGCATGCGCCACGGTCGCGATCAGGAACGTGTGACCGTCCTTGCCCGCGCCCGCGACCCGCGACGTGCCGACCACGGTGCCGGCGCCGGTGACGTTCTCGACCATCACGTGCTGCGGCAGGCGCTGGGAGATGCCTTCGGCGATGATGCGCGCCGCGACGTCGGTCGGGCCGCCGGCAGCGTAGGGCACGACGAGCCGCACCGGCCGCACCGGCCAGGATGCACCGTCGCCCTGAGCAAGCACGGTTCTGCCGGCCGCGATGGAAGCCGTGCCAGCCAGGAACAGACGGCGGTTCATAACGGTGTCTCCCCAAGAAGCTCGGCACGGCCCGACAGCCAGCATCCGTCGTCCTCGCGCTCGACCGTGATCGCGGACGGCCGCCCCATAGCCTCGCCCTGACGCACGACGACGGTGTTTTCCGATGTGATGCCGAGCGTCCACGCGCTCCATGCCAGCGCCGTCGCGGCGATGCCGGTCGCGGCATCTTCGGGATAGCCGGACGAACGCGGAAACTGCCGGGCGGAGAACAACGCCGCGTTCGGCTCGATCACCGTGAAGGGGTAAAGCCCGGTCGAGCCGATCGCGTCGCAGACTTGCGCGATGCGCCCAAAGTCAGGACGAAGACCGTTCAAGGTTTCGAGCGAACGCAGCGGCACCAGCGTCTTCACGCGGCTCGTTGCTGCGTTCAGCACCGGAAGGTCCAGGAGGTCGGACGGTCGCACGCCGAGCACGTCGAGCACGTCGAGCACGCTGCCCGCGTCCTCGACGGCTTGATGCCGCCCCTTCGGCTGGCTCACGCTCGCCTGTCCATTGTCGATGCGGGCCCGCACCGGGCCCGACAGCGTCGCAATCGATATGGTCCTGCGCGGCAGCAGCCCCAGCCGATCGAGCAGCCAGCTCGCTCCGAGCGTGGCGTGGCCGCACATCTCCATCTCGTGGTTCGGCACGAAAAAGCGGAAGTAGCGGTCGCAGCCGTCGCGCCCGGGCAGGACAAATGCGCTTTCATGGCCGTGCCGGGCCGCGACCCGGCGCATCGCTTCGCCGTCGAGGCCGCTGGCGTCTGTGACGATCGGCGCCGGATTGCCGCCGCCCGGCCCGCTGCCGAACACATTGACCATGAAGACGCGGTCGGCGATGCGCCGATCCGCGATGCTCTCGGATGTCATCTTCGCAGCTTGCCGTGGCCCGCGAGCCCCGGCGCGGCCCGGCGGGCCACAAGGCGCGACCGATCGGGCCATCCGGAGCTGGAACGCGAATTGCTCCGCCCTCGTCGGCACATGTCCCGGGATGTGCTAAAATTGAGGTCTGATGCTTCGGTCGTTCGAGCAAATCCGGCATTCAGCCCCGCCGCCGCGTCTCCTCGACGCGAGCGAGCATCGCGCCGCGCTGAAGGGCGGCGGCCGGCATTATCGCGCGCCGTGGCACTGGCACGACTGCGTCATGATCCTCCTGCCGAGCCGCGGCACGATCGCCTTCCGGGATGAAACACGCCGCTCCACGACCTGGCTCGGCGAAGACCGCTTCGTCGTGGTGCCGAAGACGCACGCCCATGAGTCCCAGGCTGTGCGCAGCATGAGCGCGCATGTCGCGCTCTATCTTACCGACGCCGCGGTCGAGCATCTTGGCCCGGAGTTCACGTCGCTGCGCCACCTTCAGCGGCGCATCCGCACGCCGTCGATCTATTCGGCAACGCCTCTGATCCGGACGCTGCTGCGCCTGTGCTGTGCGGACGATGGCGACGCAGCGCCAAAGGCGGCACGGGACCATATGGCGGCAGCACTGCTGATCGCGAGCCTTGCGCAGGTCGAGCGGGACGAACCGCTCTCCGCCGCGAGCGGCGCCGATCACGGCGATGCCGTCGTTGCCGAGATGCGCACATTCATCGACGAGCGGCTCGGCGAGGACGTGGCGTTGGACGACATCGCCGAAGCGTTCGGCCTGTCGCGGCGTCATGCGACGCGGCTGTTCCGGGAGCGGACCGGCCTTTCGATCGGCGCCTATCGGGAGCGCCAGCGGATCGAGGCCGCGCGCAGGCTGTTGGCCGAGACCAACCTGCCCATCGGCGAAATCGCGTGGCGCTTAGGCTTCGAATCGGGTTCGTCGCTGGCGCGCGCCACGCACCGGTTGCTGGGCGTCTCGCCCAGCGCGCTGCGCGGCGATGTCACGTTGGACAGCTGATCGATACCAACTCATTTGGGCCCAGATCACTTGGGCCCGGTTCACTTGGGCCCGGTTCACTTGGGCCCGGTTCACTTGGGCCCGGATCGCTCGCTTGGGCCCGGTTCACTTGGGCCCAAGCCCCGCGCCGCGGATCGCCTCCGCGTTCACGGCGGAATCCGCCTCGAACATCTTCCGGAACGGCTCGCCCGGCAGATAGCGCGGCTCGGCGCCGAGCCGATCGACGATCGCCTTGTATTCTGGCGCGGCGGCGGCCGTCGCGCATGCCTTCTCCAGCACGCTTGCGACCGCATCCGGCGTCTTGGCCGGCGCGATCAGGCCGCCGGCGCTGAAGCCGATCGCCGGATAGCCCAGCTCCTTCATGGTCGGCACGTCGGGCAGGCTCGCGAGCCGTTCGGACGCAACCACCGCGAGGACCGGCAGATTGCTCGCCTTCGCCACCGGCGGGCTTTCGGTGATCGCCATGATGGTGCCGCCGAGCAGCGCATGCGACATCGGCCCCGCGCCCTGGAACGGCACGCCGAGCCCGTCGACGCCGACCGCCTTGAGCACCGAGAGCATCACGAGGTGCGGCTGGCTCGCGACGCCGGGATGACCATAGACCAGGTTCTCAGGCTTGGCTTTCGCGAACGTCACGAACTCGGCGAAAGTCTTGAACGGCGCCTGCGGTCCCGCGATCAGCACATAGGGCGTGTAGTAGGTCAGGCAGATGTAGCGGAAGGTGTCCATCCCGTAGCGCAGGTTGGCCTGCATGTGCGGCTGTGCGGTGAGCGGATTGTTCGGCGAGAGCGCGATGGTGTAGCCGTCCGGATCGGCTTTGACGAGATCGAGCAAGCCGATGGTGCCGGCCGCGCCGCCCTTGTTGCTGATGATCACCGAGCCGCCGAGCGCCTTGGTCAGCTCGGTCTGCAGCGCACGCGCCATCAGGTCGGTGTTGCCGCCCGGCGGGAACGGCACCACCATGTTGATCGGCCGCGACGGATAGTTCTGCGCGGCGGCGACGGAGATCGTTGCGGTCAGTATTGCGGCAGCAAGCGAAAGCCTGCGTTTCATCGTCGCCTCCCTCGAGTTATCGCGGCTTTTTCTTTCAGCGCGGATCGCTCCGCGCCCTTGCCGCGCTCAGTGCAGAATCTGGCTCAAGAACAGCTTGGTACGCTCGTGCTGCGGATGGTCGAAGAACTCCTTCGGCGAACTCATCTCGACGATCTGGCCCTCGTCCATGAACACGATGCGGTTGGCGACCTGCCGGGCAAAGCCCATCTCGTGGGTGACGACCAGCATGGTCATGCCGGATTCGGCGAGATGCACCATGGTGTCGAGCACCTCCTTGACCATCTCGGGGTCGAGCGCCGAGGTCGGCTCGTCGAACAGCATGATCTTCGGGCTCATGCAGAGCGCGCGCGCAATCGCGACGCGCTGCTGCTGACCGCCCGAGAGCTGGCCCGGATACTTGGCGGCCTGGTTCGGGATCTTGACCCGCGTGAGGTAGTTCATCGCCACCTCCTCGGCCTGGCGCTTGGGCATCTTGCGCACCCAGATCGGCGCCAGCGTCAGGTTCTCCAGCACGGTGAGATGCGGGAACAGGTTGAAGTGCTGGAACACCATGCCGACCTCGCGGCGCACCTCGTCGATCTTCTTGATGTCGTTGGTCAGCTCGGTGCCGTTGACGACGATGCGGCCCTGCTGGTGCTCCTCGAGGCGGTTGATGCAGCGGATCATGGTCGATTTGCCGGAGCCGGACGGCCCGCAGACCACGATGCGCTCGCCCTTGGCGACGCGCAGGCTGATGTCGCGCAGCACGTGGAATTCGCCGTACCACTTGTGCACGCCGGCCATCTCGACTGCAGGTTCGGAATTCGGTGCCATGTGCGTGTCCCTCGGCCCCCTCTTCGCCTTATCGCTTGTCGCCGCGCGCGAGCCGGGTCTCGACCATGCGGGCGTAGCGCGACATGCCGTAGCAGCAGATCAGATAGAGGATCGCGGCGAAGGCGTAGCCGGTGGTGCTGGTCACCGGCGTCGCCCAGGTCGGATCGGTGCGCGCGGCTTCGATGGTCTTCAGGAAATCGAAGATGCCGACGATAAAGACCAGCGTGGTGTCCTTGAACAGCGCGACGGTGGAGTTGACGATGTTGGGGATCGTGATGCGCAGCGCCTGCGGCAGAACGATGAGCTGCATCGTGCGCCAGTAGCCGAGGCCAACGGCCGACGCGGCCTCGATCTGGCCCTTGGGGATGGCCTGCAGGCCGGCGCGCACCACCTCGGCCATGTAGGCCGCGGAGAACAGCGCCACGCCGACCAGCGCGCGGAGCAATTTGTCCGGCGACCAGGTCTCCGGCACGAACAGCGGCAGCATCACGCTCGCCATGAACAGCACGGTGATCAGCGGCACGCCGCGCACAAACTCGATGAACACCACCGAGCAGAGCCGCACCGCGGGCATCTGCGAGCGGCGGCCGAGCGCCAAAAGAATGCCGAGGGGCAGCGAAGCGACGATACCGACGGCGGCGACCACGATGGTCACGAGAATGCCGCCCCATTGCGTGGTCGAGACGCGCGTGAAACCGAGCCACGGAAAGCCGAGCAGCAGGACGACCGAGGCGACCGGCATCAGGATGAAGAAATAGATCGCGCCGAGCTTGCGGTACGGCGCGTCGAGCCAGGCTATCCAGCCGACGCCGACCGCGAGCAGCACGAAGAAGGCGTTGACCCGCCAGCGCTCATCGATCGGATAGAAGCCGTAGGTGAAGAAGTTGATGCGGTCCTTCACGAAGGCCCAGCAGGCGCCCATCACCGGATGATCGGGCCGCGCCAGGCAGTCGGCGCGGGTCGCGCCGTCCCACACCGCGTCGACGATCAGGAATTTGACGAGCGGCGGTACGATCCAGACGAGCAGCAGCGCGAAAATGATGGTGAGCGCGATGTTCAAGGGGCTGGAGAACAGGTTCTGCCGCATCCAGCCGGGTAAGCCTGCCTCGCTGCGCGGCGGCGGCAGCGGCGCGATCGGCTCCTTGCGCACGTAGCCCGGCGGGCCGGACATCAGGGCGGCATCGGTGGTGGTGGCCAGATCGCTCATGACCTAGCGCTCCACCAACGAGATGCGGCGGTTGTAGAGGTTCATCAGCCCGGACGTGACGAGGCTGATGGCGAGATAGACCGCCATGGTGATGGCGATCACCTCGACGGCCTGGCCGGTCTGGTTGAGCACCGTGCCGGCGAAAATCTGCACGAGGTCCGGATAGCCGATGGCCACGGCGAGCGACGAGTTCTTGGTGAGGTTGAGATACTGGTTGGTGAGCGGCGGCACGATCACCCGCATCGCCTGCGGCACCACGACCAGCCGCAGCGTCGGGCCGGGCCGCAGCCCCAGCGAATAGGCGGCCTCGGTCTGGCCCTTGACCACCGACAGGATGCCGGCGCGCACCACCTCGGCGATGAAGGCCGCGGTGTAGATCACGAGCCCGAACAGCAGCGCCATGAACTCCGGCAGGATCTCGACGCCGCCGCGGATATTGAAGCGCCCGGCCTCGGGGAAGTCGAACTGCACCGGGAAGCCGGACGCCGCGAACACGACGAGCGGCCAGCCGATGACGAGGCCGAGCGTCACCCACAGCACCGGCGCCTGCTGACCGGTCTGCATCTGCCGTCGACGGGCCCAGGTGCGATAGACGAAGGCCGCGACAATGCCGACACCGAATGCGAGCAGCGTCCAGCGCGCGGCCGGCTGGAACAGCGGCTGCGGCAGAAACACGCCGCGATTGTTGAGGAAGCCGCCGCCCGGAATGGCGATGCTCTCGCGAATGCCCGGCAGCGCTTTGAGCACCGCGTTGTACCAGAACAAGAGCTGCAGCAGCAGCGGAATGTTGCGGATGATCTCGACATAGCCACCGCAAATCTTCGCCACCAGCCAGTTCTTCGACAGGCGGCCGATGCCGACGATGAAGCCCAGGATGGTCGCGAACACGATGCCGAGCGCCGCGACCAGCAGCGTGTTCAGCAGGCCGACCCAGAAGGCGCGGCCGTAGGTCGAGGTGGTCGTATAGTCGATCAGCGTCTGGCTGATGTCGAAGCCCGCGGTGTTCTCCCAGAAGCCGAAGCCCGAGGCGATCTTGGCGCGGGCCAGATTCTCGGCGGCGTTGTTCACCGCCGCCCAGGCGAGCAGCGCAATGATGATGCACAGCACCGCCTGATAGGCGATGCCGCGCACCTTCGGATTGTAAATGAGCGGCGGCTTCGGTGGTGTGGTGACCGCGCCGGGTTCGAGGGTGGTCATGGGCTTCCGTCCTTCATTGCGGAAGCCATCCGATCATCGCACCGGTGGCGCGTATTGCAGTCCGCCCTTGTTCCACAGCGCGTTCAGCCCGCGGGCGATCTTGAGCGGCGAACCCTGGCCAACGTTCTTTTCGAACACCTCACCGTAGTTGCCGACATGCTTGATGATGCGCACCGCCCAGTCGTTGGTCAGGCCCAGCGCCTCGCCGTATTTGCCCTCGGTGCCCAAGAGCCGCTTCACATCCGGATTCTCGGATTTCGCCATGTCGTCGACATTGGCCTTGGTGATGCCGAGCTCCTCGGCATTGACCATGGCGAAATGCGTCCACTTCACGATGTCGAACCACTGGTCGTCGCCGTGGCGCACGGCGGGGCCGAGCGGCTCCTTGGAGATGATCTCAGGCAGGATAACGTGGTCGTCGGTGTTCGCGAGGCGCAGGCGCTCGCCGGCGAGGCCCGAGGCGTCGGTGGTGTAGGAGTCGCAACGGCTCGCGTCATAAGCCTTGAGCGCCTCGTCCGCGGTCGCGAAGGTCACGGTCTTGAGCTTCATCTTGTTGGCGCGGAAGTAGTCGGCCAGGTTGAGCTCGGTGGTGGTGCCCTGCTGCACGCAGACCGCGGCGTCGTTCAATTCCAACGCCGAGTTCACCTTCAGCGCCTTGCGCACGATGAAGCCCTGGCCGTCGTAATAATTGACGCCGGTGAAGTTCAAGCCCAACGACGTGTCGCGCGACATCGACCAGGTGGTGTTGCGGGCGAGCAGATCGACCTCACCCGACTGCAGCGCGGTGAAGCGGTCTTTCGCCGTCAGCGGCACGAACTTGACCTTGTTCGGGTCGTTGAAGATCGCGGCCGCGATGGCCTTGCAGAGATCGACATCGAGGCCGGTCCAGCGGCCTTGCGAGTCCGGCAAGCCGAAGCCCGCCAGGGTCCCGTTCGAGCCGCAATTGAGCGAACCCCTCGATTTCACGGTGTTGAGCGTCTGAGCGGATGCCGGCGCCGCAGCAACCAAAGCCGCCAGCGCAAGGCCGAATACCACGCGTTTCATGTTCGCAAGCTCCCACAATGCAGAGCGGCGAGCCACGCATCCCTCGCGGCAGCGCCCGATTCCGCCCTAATCCCCTCGATGTTGCATCACAGAACGCCCTGACAGGCAGGTCAAGGGGTTGCGATATGACGATGGGAGGCCGTAAATGCAGATAATGACGGGGATTTCACCGCAATGAACAAGCCCGATAGCGGCAAACCGGCGCATACTGACCTCAAACCCGAAACACTGGTGACAGTCGGCGGCCGCAACCCGCACGCGCACCACGGCTACGTCAACACACCCGTCTACCACGCCTCGACACTGCTCTATCGGACCGCCGAGGATTACCTCGGCCATCGCGGCCGGTATTCCTATGGGCGGCGCGGCACGCCCACGTCCGAGGCGCTGGAAAGCGCGATCCAGGAGATCGAAGGTCCAGCCTGCGCCGGCGTCGCCCTCCTGCCCTCGGGTCTGGCCGCGGCCTCGATCGCGCTCCTGTCGGTGCTCAAGTCTGGTGACCATCTTCTGGTCAGCGACAGCGCCTATGGTCCGACGCGGACATTCTGCGACAGCACCCTCACCCGTCTGGGCGTGACCACGACCTACTACGATCCGCTGATCGGCAAGGACATCGCCAGGCTGATGCAGCCGAACACCACGGCGGTGTACTGCGAATCCCCCGGCTCGCTGACGTTTGAGATGCAGGACATCCCGGCCATCGCCGAGGTTGCCCATGCCCGCGGCGCCGTGGTGCTCGCAGACAACACCTGGGCGGGCCCGCTTTACTGCAAAGCGCTGGAAAACGGCGTCGACCTCTCCATCCAGTCCGGCACCAAATACATCGGCGGCCATTCCGACCTGATGCTCGGCACGGTCTCGGCCAACGAGAAGACGGTGCAGCGGCTGAAAGACACCGTCTTCGGCATGGGGCTGTGCGTCGGCCCCGATGACATGAACCTGGGCCTGCGGGGCTTGCGCACGCTCGCGGTGCGGCTCGCCCGGCACTATCAGTCCGGCGTCACGGTCGCCAAATGGTTCGAGCAGCGCCCCGAGGTGCTGAAGGTCTTCCACCCGGCGCTGCCAAGCCATCCGGGCCATGCGATCTGGAAACGCGACTACACCGGCGCCTGCGGCTTGTTCGCGATCGTGCTCAAGCCTGTGCCGGAAAAGGCCGTCATGGCCTTCCTCAACGCGCTGTCGCTCTACGGCATGGGCGCGTCATGGGGCGGCTTTGAGAGCCTCGCCATTCCGTATGACGTGCGCGACGTCCGCACCGCGACAAAGTTCGAGCCGGGCGGCCCGTCGGTCCGCTTCCATATCGGCCTGGAGGACGTGAATGACCTCATCGGCGATCTCGAGCGCGGCTTCGCCGCGCTGGCTGTGGCGCGCTAACCGATGAGCCAACCATCCGACATCGTGATGATGGATGCGCTCGTGCTGTCGCGCGCCATCCACGCCAAGCAAGTGTCCTGCGTCGAGGTGATGGAGGCCTATCTCGATCACATCGAGGCGATCAATCCCAAGGTCAACGCCATCGTCTCGCTGCAGGATCGCGGCGCGCTGCTGCAGCGGGCGCGAGAGCGCGACGAGCAGCTGGCGCGCGGCGAAGGCCGCGGCTGGATGCACGGCTTCCCGCAGGCCATCAAGGACCTGACCGCGACCAAGGGCATCCGCACGACGCAGGGCTCGCGCATCTTCAAGGACTTCGTGCCCACGACGGATGCGATCATCGTCGAGCGCGTGAAGCGCGCCGGCGCCATCATCATCGGCAAGACCAACACGCCGGAATTCGGGCTCGGCTCAAACACCTACAACGATGTGTTCGGACGAACGCTGAACGCCTACGACCAGACCAAGACCGCTGGCGGCTCGACCGGCGGCGGCGCGGTCGCTGCGGCGCTGCGCATGCTTCCGGTCGCCGACGGCACCGACCACGGCGGCTCGCTGCGCAATCCTGCCGCCTACAACAACCTGTTCGGCTTCCGGCCCTCGTTCGGCCGCGTGCCGGCGCAGCAGCTCGACGGCTTCTACGCCGTCATGGGCACGCCCGGCCCGATGGCGCGCAATGTGCCTGATCTGGCGATGCTGCTCTCGACCCAGGCGGGCTACGATCCGCGCGCGCCGCTGTCGAACCGGCAGGATCCGGCGCGGTTCGCCGAGCCGCTGAAGCGCGACTTCAAGGGCGTGCGGGTGGCCTGGGCCGGCAATTTCGGCGGGCACATTCCCTACGACCCCGGCGTCGCCGAGCTCTGCAAGGCCGGGCTGAAGGTGCTCGAGGGGCTCGGCTGCCTCGTCGAGGAAGCCATCCCCGACTATCCGATCGAGCCGGTGTGGGAGAACTGGAAGATCCTGCGCGCCTGGCAGACCGGCTCGGCGCTCAAGGCGCTCTACAAGGACCCGGCCAAGCGCACGCTGATGAAGCCCGAGGCGCAGTTCGAGATCGAGAGCGGCGAGAAACTGAAAGCGTATGACATCTACGACGCCGACGTGGTGCGCACGGCCTGGTATCAGGCGCTGCGCACGTTCTTCGAACGCTACGACTACTGGATCATGCCGTCGGCCTCGGTGTTTCCGTTCGACGCCAACGCCGACTGGCCGAAGCAGGTCGGCGGCCGCACCATGGACACCTACCATCGCTGGATGGAGGTGATGATCCCGGTGACCATGTCGAGCTGTCCGGCACTCGGCGTACCAGTCGGCTTCAACGCTGCTGGCCTGCCGATGGGCATGCAGATCGTGGCGGCCAATCATGGGGAGCTCGCCTGCCTGCAGCTCGCTCACGCCTACGATCAGGCGACGCAGTGGGTGGCGAAGCGCCCGCCAGCGTTGCTCGGAGCCTGAGGCGGCTAAGCCTGCTTGGCGTCGGAGGCCTGCGCTTCCTTGCGCTCCTTGAAGATCAGCATGATGTTGCGGACATAGATGATCGTCGACAGCGCCTGCCCCACGATGATCACCGGCTCGCGCTTCACGATGCCGTAGACCAGCGTCATGATGCCGCCGCCCATCGAGAAGAACCAGAACGCGAACGGGACCACGCTCTTGCCGGCCCGCTCGCTGACGATCCATTGCACGATGAAGCGGGCGCCGAAGAACAGCTGCGCGACGACGCCGAACACCAGCCAGAAATCGAACTTGGCGACGAAGGCGTCGTAGAAGATCGCGCTGATTTCCTGTCCGATCGCAATAAGCATCAAGAAATCTCCGTAGACTCCGGCACGCGCCTTCTTCGGCGGATCAGCCACCACACGCCGGCCAGATCGAGGATGCCGACCCACAGCCGGTCGAAGAAACCGTAGTTCGAGACGCCGTGCTGGCGCGGCCGGTCGACCACGTCGACATAGCCGACTTCACGGCCCTCGCGGCGAATGAGCGCCGGCATGAAGCGATGCAGGCCGTCGAAATACGGCAGGATCAGCCCGAGTTCGCGCGGAAACGCCTTCAGCCCGCAGCCGGTGTCGCGGGTGCCGTCGCGCAGGATCGTGCTGCGAACGGCATTCGCGACGCGCGACTGGAAGCGCTTGAAGCCGGTGTCCTTGCGGCCGACGCGCTGGCCCGCGATCAGGCCCACTTTCGGCGCGCCCGCCGTGAGCGCATCGACAAGCTTGGGCAGGAAGGCCGGATTGTTCTGGCCGTCGCCGTCGAGCGTCACGATGACGACGCCTCGCGCCGCCAGCACGCCGCTGCGCACCGCCGCCGACTGGCCGCAGGATTGCGCGTGGCGGACCTGGCGCAGCCAGGGATGCTGCGCCTGCAGCGCCTTCAGCTCCTCGCCGGTCGCGTCGGTCGAGCCGTCATTGATGTAGATCACCTCGAAGGCGCGGCCGGCGAGCGCCGCCGCGATCTCGGCCACCAAAGGCGCCACGTTTCCGGCCTCGTTCCGGACCGGAACGACGACTGAAATCAGGGGCGCAGATTCGGCACCAAGCGTGACAATTTGGCTCATCCTGCGTGCTTCTAGGCAGCGTGCAGGCGGCGGGCAAGCGCTTTGATGATGCGCGGCAGTCCGGGACCGGGCATCGGCCGGATGGCGCCCTCTGCGGTGACCGCAAAACCCAGGCCCCGGGCCGAAAACCACTGCCGCACCAGCCAGGCCCCGCCTGCGCCCACGAATGCGGCAGCCACCACGTCGGACGGATGGTGCGCCGTGACCACCACCCGGCTGAGCGCGATCAGCACCGCATAGATCCACATCAGCGCGCGGGCCTGGGGGAAGATCGAGCCTATCGCCACGAGAGCCGCGAAGGCCGTGGTGGCGTGCCCCGATGGCAGGCTGGCGTAATCGACCCGCCAGCCGAACGGCGCGTAAAGGAACGGGTCGGTGCCGTCGACGAACGGCCGCGCCCGGCCGATGATCCGCTTGATGATGGTGGCGAACAGGCTCGGCAGCGCGATCGCCGTGAACACAAAGCCGAGCCGCACGCTCCAGGCCGCCAGCACCAGCCGCGCGGAGCGCGGCATGGCCGGCGTATCGATCAGCGCGAGCGCGACCAGCGCCAGGCCGAGCGGCCAGAGGAAGACACCGCCCTTGCCGAGATCAGTGAAGCGGTTGAAGGCCTCGACCAGGCTTATCGGCAACTTGCGGACATGGGCGAGCGACCAGCCGTCGATCTGCACCATCACGGCGAGCACGAGGATCGCGCCGCCGACAACGAACAGCGCGAGTTGAGCAGCGCTCGGCCACAGCAGCGCGCGGCGCGGCGGACGCATCAGCGTCGCAAGCGTCGCCTGCGCATTGGCGCGGACCTGCCGCAGCCACGGCGTCGCCGCGGCCATGCTGTCGTCGCCGGCGCTGCCGACCGCGGTCACTGCGCGCCCTCGGCCGCCTGATAGACGGCGATCGAGGCGGCGCGGCCGCTCGAATAGTTGTAGCCCTCGAAGCGCTGCGGTGCCAAATAGCGGAGCCCGACCTGCTCGGCCCGGCGCAGGAAGGCCCGCTCATTGCCCTTCTCGATCAGGGCAAAGCGGCAGCCGCCACCGCGCAGGAAGTCGGCCGCATCGGAGCCGTCGACCAGCTTGGTCTCGGTGCCGACGAGGAACACGAGACTCGGCTCGTGATAGCCCGCGGCGGCAAGCTGCGGGTTCTTGCAGTTCGCATCGCGCAGCATCTGCGCGACCGCAGCGCTCGGAAACGCGGTGGAGAGCGACGGAATGAGGATCGCGTAGATGCCGAAGGCGAGCAGCAAGGCGGCGAGCATGCCGCGCAGCAGCGAGTGCTCGGGCCCGTCGGCGGCATAGAGCCGCCACGCCCACAGCCCGAAGATCATCGAGGCGACAAAGAACGGCCAGGCCAGCAGGCCGAGCTGACGGCCGAACACGATCGACACGATCACCATGCCGACCCCGAGCAGCATCGGCATGAAGAACCAGGTGCCGGTGCCGCGCGTGAGCCACGGCTGGCGCGCCAGCACGCGGGTGTCGACCACGCCCGCGATCAGGATCGCGATCGCCGGATAGAGCGGCAGCACGTAATGCGGCAGCTTGGTGATGACGAGCTCGAGCAGGATCCAGGCCGGCACGATCCAGGCCAGCAGGAACTTGGCGCCCTTCTCGTGCCGGGCGTTCCAGATGCCGGGCACCGCCATGGCGGCGAGCGTGGCGCCGGGCCAGAAGGTCAGCCAGAACAGCACGAAGTAGAAGCCCGGCGGCGCGCCGTGGGCCTCCTGCGAGCTGAATATCTTGCTGAGAAGATCCTGGCCGACGGACTCGGCGAGGAACGCATTGCCGGCGCGGCTCATGATCGCGATGAACCACGGCAGCACCAGGACGCAGAACCAGATCAGGCCCGGGATCGGCTTCAGCGTCCAGAGCCACTTGATCGAGCGGTCCACGACCGCGAGCGTTCCGACGGCGAGCGCTGCGAACATCACGATCAGCGGGCCTTTGATGAGCATGCCCGCGCCGAGCGCCGTCCAGAAGATCGCCGGCACCGCCCAGCCGGCCACTCCCGCCGGCACCGGCTTGCGGTCGGCGAGATAAGCGCGCGCCAGCGCGCCCATGGCGGCCGTGGTGGTGAGCAGCAGCACGGCGTCGGTCTTGGCAAGCCGCGCCTCGACGCCGAGCAGGATCGAGGTCGCCATCATGAGGCCCGCGAGCACCGCCGCCCGCCGCGACACGAAGGCGAGCGCCGCCCAGTAGGTCAGCAGCACCGCGCCGATGGCGCCGAACAGCGAGGGAATGCGATAGAGCCAGATGGTGGTCTGCGCGTCGCGGACGCCGAGCGCGCCCGCGGCTTTGACCACGCCGACCTGCAGCCAATAGATGCCGACCGGCTTCTTGTAGCGGACCTCGTTCTGGAAATGGATGTCGACATACTCGCCGGTCTCCAGCATCTGCTTGCTGGCCTGGGCGAAGCGCGCCTCGTCGCGGTCGGTCGGCGGGATCTGGAAGAAGCCCGGCAGGAAGGCGAGCAGCGCGGTCAGGATCAGCACCGCGACGGCGCGGGCATGCGACGACACCGCATAGTCGACGACCGCGGTCAGGCTTGCGACCGCGTCGGTTCGCTGGTTCTTGCTGGTGGCGGTGGTCGACATCCCCAGAATCCCACAATCGAGGCGGACCATATTGAAGTCGCCCCGGCCGGGAAAGGGTCGCAAAGCCACACCAGGCCCGCAAAAGACGGGCCTAACCCCTTAATCCTGCGGCAAAATCGCCTTCTTTAAGAAACCCTCAGGTCTTATAGGACGGATCCCGCCGGTCGAGCATGCGCTTCAGCGCCGGCCACTCCAGCGAGCCATGGGCCTGGCGTTTGCCGGAGGCATCCGGCGACGGCATCACCGAGAGCTGGGTGTTGGATTTCTTGATCACCGCCTCGGGCGGCATGACCATCTCGCTGTTGCAGGCCATGGCCATCAGCTGGGTCTGACAGGCGCGCTCCAGCCGGTAGATGCTGTTGAAGGCCTGGCCGATGGTCACACCGCAGGCCAGCAGGCCGTGGTTGCGCAGGATCATCACCTCGCAGTCGCCGAGGTTCTGCACGAGCCGCTTGCGCTCGTCGAGATCGACCACGACGCCTTCGAAGTCGTGATAGGCGATCTTGCCCCAGCGCATCGCGGTCTGGGTCAGCGGCAGCAGGCCGCATTTCAGCACCGACACCGCCATGCCGGCATTGGTGTGGGTGTGCAGCACGCACTTCACGTCGTGACGCGAGCCGTGGATCGCGCTGTGGATCACATAGCCCGGCAGGTTCACGGTGTACTGCGGATTGGCGTTCGAGATGATCTTGCCGTCGAGATCGACCTTGATCAGCGACGACGCGGTGATCTCCTCGTACATCAAGCCGAACGGGTTGATGAGGAAGTGCTCCTCCTTGCCCGGCACCCGCGCCGAGATGTGGTTGAGGTGCAGGTCGGTCATCCCGTACATGTCGACCAGCCGGTAGCACGCCGCGAGGTCGACGCGGGTCTCCCACTCGGCGGGGTCCATGCCGGGCGGCGGCGCGGGCTGGGCCTGGGCCGTGTCGATCTTCGGAATGGTGTTCATAACCGGGCTCCTCGATGCTCTATTCGGGTGATCGATTCAGTTGGGCTGTATTTTGGCCTCTGTAATGATCTGGCGCCAGACCGCCACGTCGTCGCTATAGATTTTCTGCAGGTCCTCGGGAGTTCCCGTGCGCGGCACCATGATCAGGTCGCGGAACCGCTGCTGGATGTCGGGCGTGGCAATCGCGGCGTTGATCTCCTTGTTGAGCCGCGCGACCACGGCCGGCGGCGTCTTGGCCGGCGCCACCATGCCGTTCCACGAATAGGTCAGGTAGCCCGGCACGCCGCTTTCGGCGACGGTCGGCACGTCCGGCAGGAACGGATTGCGCTGCGTCGACGACACTGCGATCGCGCGCATCTGGCCGTCCTTGATCTGGCCGATGGCGCCCGGGATGGTCTCGACGGCCGCCTGGATGGAGCCTGAGAGCAAGCCGGTCATCACGTCGCCCGTCGTACGGTGCGCCACCACCGGCACGTTCAGGCCCGCCATCGAGACGAACTTCAGCATCGAGAGATTCTGCGCAGTGCCGACCGCGATCGAGCCGAAGTTGAACTTGTCCGGATTGGACTTGGCGGCCTCGATCACGTCCTTCACGGTTTTCAGCGGGCTGTCCTTCTTGACGAACAGCACGAAGTCGAAGGTCGCCATCGGGCCGATCGGCGTGAAGTCGCGCGACCAGTCGTAGGGCAGCGACTTGAACATCGACGGCGCGATGGCGTTCTGGCTCGAAACCCACAGAATGGTGTGGCCGTCCGGCGCGGCTCGCGCCAGCGCCAGCGCCGCAACCGACGCACCCGCACCCGGCATGTTCTCGATCACCACCGGCTGGCCGATCGAATGCGACATCACCTGCCCGATGGCACGGCCCGCGATATCGGCGAGCCCGCCCGGACCGAAGCCCATCAGCATCCGCACCGGCCGCGACGGAAAATCCTGCGCCGAAGCCGGCGCGCTCAAACCGAGCACCGCGGCGAAGGCCGCCGTCAGCGCTGCAACACGCGTTCCCAATCTCACCAAGTTTGTCCTCCCGAATTCGATCTGTTGTTCTTGGTTTTCGTCGCCCGCTCAGCGCTTGATCGGCGCAAAGGACGCCGGCGACATCAGCTTGCTTTCCTGCTTGAGCAGATAGCCGGCCTCGGCGTTCATCTCGATGTACTTCAGCCACTCCGGGTCCTTGAACAGCGCTTCGCGCCTTCGGTTGCGGTCGGCGGCGTCCTCATAAACCCAGATATGCACGTAGGTGTTGACGTCGCCGGTCTCGCTGACCAGCCAGGCCAGCGGCTCGCCGAAATGACGCTTCTGCGACGCGAGGCCGTGCTTTTCGTAGAGCGCCATCTGCTTGCGCAGCGTGCCGGGACGGACCGTGTAGGTGCGGTGATCGAGCAGCATCGAACGTTTCCCCTGTTCTTTCGGGGCGAACGTTACAGGGCTGAGACAAAGGTGAAAACCGGGCACATCGCATAGGCGGCGCGACGACGCAGCCGCAGCGGCATGGCTGCCTATTGCAGACGCACCATCACGCTGTCGACCGCGCCCTTGGCGTCGATCACGGTGAGCCGCACGAAGCCCGGGCCGTCGGGATCGACCAGAAGCGTCCTTCGCTCGGCGCGCGCGGTGGTCGGCAGGCCGTTGACCAGCACGGTGAGCGGCTCGACGCCGCCGGAGACTTTCAAAGCGAGCGGATCGAGCTTGCCGTCGAACGTGCCGAGTTCCACCCGCGCGTTGTTGGGTGGATACATGATGCGCAAGGGCGTCGCACCGTTGTCGCTCGCCACCGTGCCGTTCGGCCGGAAGTGCCGGAGCGGCAGCGGCAGCTTCGCGGTCGAGGAGAACAGCGCGCCCTTCGGCGCGGACGCCAGCGGCGTGGTGCCCTGCCCGCTCCGCGCAAAGGCGTCGAACAGGATCGGCGCCGCCGCGCCGCGGCCGGTCATCCCCGGCACCGGCGCACCGTCGGCGCGCCCGACCCAGACACCGATGGTCTTGCGGCCGTCGAAACCGACCGACCAAGCGTCGCGGAAGCCATAGGAGGTGCCGGTCTTGTAGGCGACGCGGCCGCCGGCGGCGTTCTCGGGCGGCGGCGTGCCCGAGAGCACGTTACCGACATACCAGGCGGCGACGGGATCGAGCAGCCGCCGCGATGCGGCGGCCTCGGCCTTGCTGGCACGCTCGACCAGCGGCACGACGTCGCCGCCGCGTGCGAGCCCGACATAGAGCATCGTCAGGTCTGACAGCTTGATGCCGAACCCGCCGAGCGCCATGGCGAGGCCGGGCGCTTCGCCCTTGGGCAGCACCAGCGACGCGCCTGTTTGTGTGAGCCGCGCGTTGAGCCGGTTGGCGCCGATGCTGTCGAGCAGCGACACCGCGGGGACATTGAGCGACAGTTGCAGCGCGCGGCGCGCCGTCACGGTGCCCTGGAAGGTCTGGTCGAAGTTCTCCGGCGCGTAGGAGCCGTAGCGCACCGGCCGGTCCTCGATCATGGTCTCGGGATGCGCGATGCCGTCCTCGAAGGCGAGACCATAGATGAACGGCTTCAGCGTCGAACCCGGCGAGCGCAACGCGTCGCTCATGTCGACCTGGCCGGCGCGGCGCTCGTCGAAATAGTCGGACGAGGCGACGCGCGCCATAATTTCACCAGTGGCGTTGTCGACCGCGACGATCGCGACCGACATGTTGGCGCCGAGCGCGCGGGCGCGCTCGCGCGCCAGGTCCTCGAAGCTCTTCTGGTAGATGGCGTTGATGGTCAGCCGGATGAGCTTCTGTTTCGGCGCGGCTGCGACAGCCTGATCGGAGGCGTGCGGCGCCAGCGCCGGCATGGCGCGGCGGATGTTGGGCACCGGATCGAGCTTGGCGTAGCCCACCTCGTCGGGCGGCATCTTGCCGGAGGCGGCGCTGCGGTCGAGCACCCGGTCGCGGGCGCGTTGCGCGGTCTCGGCCGAGCGGTCCGGGCGCCGCAGTCCCGGCGATTGCGGCAGCGCGACCAGCAGCGCGGCCTCCGAGAGCGAGAGCTTCTTCGGCTCCTTGCCGAAATAGGCCAGCGACGCCGCGCGCACGCCTTCGAGATTGCCGCCGTAAGGCGCGAGCGTGAGATAGAGCGACAGGATCTCGTTCTTGCTGAACTGCCGCTCCAGCGCGATGGCGCGGGCGGCCTGCCGGAGCTTGGTGCCCACGCTCCGGTCGGCGCGCGGCTCGAGCAATCGCGCCACCTGCATGCTGATCGTGGAGCCGCCGGAGATGACGCGGCGATTGCCGGCCCATTGCCAGGCGGCGCGCGCCATCGCCAGCGGATCGACGCCGGCATGGTCGCGGAAGCGCCGGTCCTCGTATGCAAGCAGCATGTCGACAAAGCGCGGATCGACATCGTCGACGGTCGCCGGCAATCGCCAGCGGCCGTCGGACGTGGCGTAAGCCCGCAGCAGCCGGCCGTTGCGGTCGACCACCTGGGTCGAGACATCGAGCTCGGCCACCGTCGGCGCCGGCGGCAGCGACCGCACCCACCACGCGCCGCCGAGCGCCGCGGCAACAACCGCGGCGCCGGTGACGCAGAGGATAAGGCGGCCGAGCTTCATCGCGGCTACCTGCCCGAGACCTCGATCGAGCCCGTCTCGGTGCGGCCGAAGCGGTCCGGCCGGTACATGTCCTCGACATAGGCCTGCGGCAGCACATAGCGGCCGGGCGACACCGCCCGCACCACATAGGCTACCGTCCACACCGGCGGATCGCCCGCCTTCCGCTCGAACGCCGCGCTGAAGCGGTCGTCGCGGAATTCCGAGTAGGTCGGCGCCTTGGCGCTGCCGATCCAGTTCAGCACCCCGGTGTCGCCGGAGGATACCAGCCGCGGGTTGTCGATCTCGAAACCCGCCGGCAGATAGTCCGCGACGATGATGCGGCCGAACTGCGGTTGCGGCTCGGTGATCCGCAGCAGCACCACGAAGCGCTGGTTCTGCTTGGCCTTCTTCGGATCGGACATCTCGCCATCGAGCGTGTAGAACAGCCGCTCGATCTTGAAGCCCTGCTCCGCCGGAGGCTCGGCCACGGTCGGCGCGCCGGACACCGACAGCACCGCCTGCACCGGACCTTCGCCCGTGTTCGTGACCTTCAGCGCCTCCTTCAGGTCGGCGGCCTTCACGTTGCGGAACAGCGGGCCCTTCTGGGCGCTGCCTGCAACATCGAGCGAGACGCCGCCGGCGTCCTTGGCCATGGCACGCGCCGCCATCACCATCCAGGCGTTCTCCTGGGTGGAGGTGTACGACGAGCGCGCCCTCGCCTGCTCGATCTTGGCCACAGCGTTGACGATCATCGGCTTGGAGCCGCCGGCTTCGCTCGCGAGCGTCACCAGCGCGGCTGCGTCGCGCAGCACCGAGCCGTAGTCCTCGCGGCTGAACGGCGTCGTCTGCGCCGGCGGAACGAGATCGTCGAGCGCCGACTTGTAGACCGTCTCGGCGCGGGTGCGATCGCCCAGCAGCCCGAGAGCTGCTGCGACCTGCGCCTTGGCGATCGGCGTGCCGATGTCGGAAAGCTTGGCGTCGGCGAGATAACGCAGCTCGCCGAGCGGAGCGATGCCGTTCCGCGCCAGCACATAGAGTGCGTAAGCGGTGTTGCGGCCACCGTCCTTCGACACGTCCGGCGCGTTGCTCACCACATTGCGCAGCCGGTCGAGCGCCGACTTGAACGCCGCGTCCGGCACCGCAAAGCCTTTCTCCTTGGCTCGTGTCAGGAAGTCCGTCACGTAAGCGTCGAGCCAGGCGTCGTCGCCGCCGATGCCCCACAGGCCGAACGAGCCGTTCGACGACTGCCGCGCCAGCACCCGCTCGATGGCGTCGCGGATGCGCTGGTCGATGGCGTCGTCCATGGCGAGATGCGCAGCGCTCGCCAGCTCATTGACATAGAGCAGCGGCATCGCCCGGCTGGTGATCTGCTCCGAGCAGCCGAACGGATAGCGGTCGAGCGCCCGCAAGAGCGTCGCGGCATCGAGCGCGGTCGGCACGCCGACCGAGATCGCCACCGCTCCGGTGTTGGGCACCAGGTCGGCGAACAGATCGTTCGACACCGTGAGGCTTTCGTTCTTGGCGATGGTCTTCACCGTGCGCCGCGTCAACACCTGGGTCGCAGGCTTGACGTTCATCGGGTAGCTGCGTTCGAGGGCGAAGTCGCCGGGCCCCTTGATCGCAACCTTCACGGTGCTCGCGCCCGAGCCTTGCGCGTTCAGTGCCACGACCATCCGGTCGCGCTGCTTCTCGCGCAACTGCACGGTCTTGGTGGCGCCGTCGCCGATGCTCACCGCGCCTTCGGCGGTGGTGGTGATGCTATAGGCACCGGCCTGGCCTTCGACATTGTCGAACTCCAGGTTCATGGTGCCGCGATCGCCAGTGAGAAGAAAACGCGGCAGCGTGGCGGTCAGCACCACCGGATCGCGCACCGTGACGTCGCCGTTGGCGCGGCCGACCTTATCTTTGCTCCAGGCCACCGCCATGACGCGCACGGTGCCGGTGAAGGCCGGGATGTCGAACTCGATCGTCGCCGTTCCGGAGCTGACGTCGACCACGCCGGAATAGAGCGCGAGCGGCGGCCCCGTCGGCGGGCTGCCGTTGAGCTGGCCGCCCTCGTCGCCGCCGGACCGGATCGCACCGCGGGTGCCCTGCATGCCGTCGATCAGCTGCCCGTAGAGATCGCGGACCTCGGCCGAGAGCTGGCGCTGGCCGAGATAATAGGTGTCCGGCTGCGGCGGCTTGTAGTTGGTGAGGTTGAGGATGCCGACGTCCACGGCAGCCACCACGATCCGCGCCTGATCGCCCCGGGCAAGGCCTTCGACCTTGACGGGCACGCGCAGTTTCGTGTTCGGCCGGATCAGTTGCGGCGTCGTCAGGCTGACCGCAAGCGTGTGGCCCGCCTTGTCGATCGCGAACCACTGCACGCCGATGGCGCGGCCCGGCATGCGTTGCGCGCGCGCATCGAGCGGGCGGCGCAAGGTCGCAACGACGTAGGCGCCGGTGCCCCACTCGGCGGCGACCTTCACCGGAATCTTCGCGGTGCCGGCCGGCACGTCCTGAGTCACGCTGTGCATGAGCTTCTCGCCCATCACGTTGAGCGTGATGCGGCCGGCGGTGCGCGCCGTGACCGCAACCGTCATGGTGTCGCCCGCCTTGTACTCCGGCTTGTCGAGCGCGATCTCGAGCAGGTCCGGCGTGTCGGCCGTGGCGTCCGAGTAGAAGCCCGCGTCGAAGCTGATCGAGGTGGCCGGGCCTTTGTCGTCGCTCGCGACTTCAAGGCGGTAGCGGCCCCATTGCACCGGCGCGGAAATCCGCCCCGGCTCGCCGGGCTTGAGGTCAAGCTTGCCGTCGGCGATGCGGCGGGTGAGCTTGATCGCCTCGTAGTCCCAGCGGCCGTCGCGGCGGTACCACTGGTAGCGCGACTCGATCTTCAGCAGTTCATAGCGCAGCCCGTTCGCGGCGAGCTGCTTGCCGTCGCGGTCGACCAGCACGACGTCGAAGCTCGCATTCTCGCCCTCGCCGAGCGATTTGCCAGAGAACAGCGGCTTCACGCCGATCATGTTGCTGGCGGCAACGATCGGCAGCGTCAGCTTCCTTTCAACCGCACGGCCGCCGGACTCGGCGAGCCGCACGATCACCTGCGCTTCCAGGGGCCGCGTGGTCTCCGGGAATTTCTCGATCGCGACATCGAAGCTCGCTTTGCCCTTGTCGTCGGTCTGCGGCATGTCCTCCAGCGGCTGGCGGATGGTCGCCACATCCTCGTCGGTGATGCCGAACTGGTAGCCGGAAAGGCCCGGCCGCTCGTTCGCGACGCGGACCACCACCTCGCCTTCGAGGTCCATGCCCGAGGCCGGCGCGCCGTAGAGATAGCGGCCGTCGACCGTGAGCTTGGTCGAGCCGCTGCGCGCGACCTTGCCGGCCGGCGATGCGAGGTCGAACTCGATGCGATCCGGCACATAGTCTTCGACCAGGAACGTGGTCTCGCCCACCGACGGGCGCTTCGGATCCGTGAAGGCGCGCACGCGCCAGGTGCCGGTGGTGGCCGCGGTCGAGATCGGCATGCTGAGCGAATAGCCGCCCATGCCAAGGTCGCTGAGCGCCACGCGGCGATATTCCAGGCCGTCCGGCCGTTCCACGACGAGCGTCAGCGGCACGCCCTGCGCCGCCACGCCCTGCGGATCGCGCAGCAATGACGTGATGTGAACGGTCTCGCCGGTGCGATAGACGCCGCGCTCGGTGTAGACGAATGCGTCGAGCCCCGTGGCCGGCGCCCGGCCCGCGACGCCGCGGTCGCTGAGATCGAATGCCGGGCCTTTCAGGTTGAGGAAGCCGTAGTCGCCCTTGGTATCGGTCGCGATCAGCATGGCGGGCGCGAGCGCGCCCTCGCCGCGGGTCAGCCCCGCCTCGAACTGCACGCGGCCGCTCGTGTCGGTGCGCCTGGTGCCGAGCACCTCGTTGCCGCGCGACATCAGCCGCACCTCGATCTGGCCCTTCGGCTCGGTCGAGGCCAGCGAATTGACGAACACGTTGATGCCGTCGCTGCCCGAGTAGGCCGCAAGCCCCATGTCGGAGACCACGAACCACTGGGTCGAGATCGAGTCGCCGCTGTCGGTCGACGAGCCCTTGACGTCGGCGGTCATCACATAGACGCCGGGCTGCATGTCGCCGACCGCCTGATCGACCGGGAACGCGGTGGTGACGTCGACATTGAGCGTCTGCTCGACCGCGAGCTCGCCACTCCACACCTTGATGGCGTTGCGCTCGGTCATCCGGTCGATGTCGTAGGTGTCGAGGTTGCGCTGGAAGTCGCGGCCGAGCACGGTCTCGATCAGGTTGCGGTCGCTGATGCGATAGACCGCGATGTTGACCGCCTTGGTGTTGACGCTGACCACCGGAATGCCGCGCTGGCCGGTGCGCGGCAGCACATAGGCCTTGGTGGCGAAGCGCGCGAAGGGCTTGCGGTCGCGCACATAGATCGAGAGATCGGCGGATTTCGACAGCGTCTCCTTCACGGTCGAGGGAAGGCCCGCGCGGACCGTCACCTGATAGCGCTCGCCGTGCTTCAGGCCTTCGACGCAAAGCTGCTTGTCGTCGGCCGAGAGCGCCGGCTTGTCCATGCCGGCGACCGCGACGAAGGGCGAGAAGTCGGTGCGCTTCGCGGGGAGCTCCTCGGAGAATTGGATGCAGGCGCGCGGCGACGCCGCGTCCGAGTCGACCGAGTAGTCGAGCATGCGGAAGCCGTGATCCTCGCGCATCTTCTCATAGGTGGCGCGGTTGGCCGCCACCTCGCGCAGCTCGAGCGACAGCCGCAGCGTGTCGAGCGCCGGCCGCCAGATGCGCCGCTCGGCGTAGCTCCGGCTGATCACGCTCAGCGCATCGGCCTCCTCGTTGCGGCTGCCGGCGCGCTGATAGGCGATGTAGGCCGCGGTCGCGGCCCGCTCCAGCAGCGCCTGGCGCTCGGTGTCGTTGGGGACCCAGAAGGTCGGCGCCACCGTGGCCTTGGCGAGACGCAGCCACAGAGCGCTTTCGTTCGGCGCCTGCGCGATGATCTGGCCGAGAATCTGAATGCCGCCTCGCACCTCGTTCTTCTGGAACGCCGCGTCGGCGTCGCGGCGGAGCTGCGCGAGCGGCTTGCCGGGCGAGCCCGCGTCGCTCTTGATCTGGGCCTCGAGCTTGATCGCGGCATCGGCCAGATCGGCGCGCTGGAAGGGCTTGTCGGCGGCAACCGCCGGATGGGCACTCAGGAAAATGGACGCAATGGTGACGAGCGCGGCGAACAGGCCGACGCGGGCGGACGCGAGCATGGCGGAATCTCCCTGCCCCGCGGCTGGTCAAATTTCCGCGGGGTGACCATCAAATCACAACCCTGAATCGTGTCGAGGTCGTGGCCGGGAACCGGCGAAGCTTTGTCGCAGGCGAAACGAAGGAGGTTCATCCGTTTGATAGGAATTGTGAATTAGGCTCCCTCCCGGCGGCCGGGCGGCCTGCCTCGCGGCAATGCACAAGCGCCCTAGGCGCGGCGGCCCGGGACGGGTAAATCAGGGCAAGTGACCGATTTGGTCGCGGGACGTGGCTTGGCCGGTCGTAGTTTGGCCCCGTAGCTCAGTTGGATAGAGCATCAGCCTTCTAAGCTGAGGGTCCCTGGTTCGAATCCAGGCGGGGTCGCCACCACCGATCCTCGCACGCGAGCGAGATCAACGGCTTAACTCCCGGTTTGTTCGGGGTCAAAGGTTTGTAAGTCTGCGTTCCTGCTTTGGCTTGCGCGGGCTCCAGCTTGTCCATCGCGGCATCAGCCAGCAGTTCCTGCCGCGCCTCAGCGAGATAGACCTGCAACTGCGTCTTGCCTGCAGAAGCCATACCTGGGCTCGTCTGATGAGCCTCTCGCGCTTGTCAGGGCGCTGTCCAGGTTTTGATCGCCATGATCTCGCACGTTTTCTTCATGCTGGCTCTCGTCGAACTCCTCCAGCTGACAACGATCGCGGCGACGATCGGTTCACCTGCGCTGTGAGCTACCTTTGAAACAGTTGCCGGGCGTCAGTCTTTCTTGTTGGTCTCGGCTTCGTCGCCATGCGACGCCGGATCGTGGGTCTGGCCACTCGGAGCGCTGCCTTGCGTTTCGTTTACCTGCGGGAATTTGCGCTCAATCACCGCAACAATGGTGTTGTTCATCGGGTCGACCACCAGCAGCTCTTTTTCGAGCTTGACGAAATCGTACTGCTTGAGAACCGGTTCATGGTTGATCAGCGGGGCAGGCATAGGGTCGAGCTTAAGCACGGTGGGTATTCTCTCGCCGACCTTGGGCTCGAATTTGTCTGGCGTTTTTTGGTCGCTATTCGCGGTCACCAGCGCCTCCTGTATCGCGATGCGCTGTTGTTCGCTGAGCTGGAGCGGAGGTTTTTCCCGCATCTGATCGGTCATTTTGTTTGGATTGATGGTCGGCGTCGCGTTCTGCGCCGCAGCCGGGACCGCCAGCAGGAGAGCAATAGCTGCACCGCAATAGATCAGGTTTTTCATGAGCTGCTCCGTTTCGCTAGATCAACGGCGCTGATCCTTTTCGCGTTCCAGACTACCGGCTTCGCTCGTCGCCCGACCCGGCTATCCGGCAATCGAGGACCGGCAGCTCTCCGGCTGGCGTGGCCGGGGCACACTGACCGGTTTTCGGATCGATCGGAGCAAGCGCGGCGAGTTCGAGCATCTGTGCCTCTGACGCACTGGCGTGGCCTGTGGTGTACCAGAATGATCGGGTCGATGTCGGCGCCGCGAGCAACGCAAAAGCGAATGGGCGGCGAGCGGATCGGCACGGCGGCTGGTCACGCGGGATGGTTTGCAGCTCGAAAAATTGCCTTTTGCGATCAAAGCCACCTGTTTGGGAGGTTTGTAGAACCAAGCCACGGAAATCGCAGGCCTCTGCCAGTTCAGGCGGGGTCGCCATGACCGCACAGCCTGCGCCATGATCACGCTGGCGCGATCTTCCCCCTGCATTCGCCGAACCCGATCGTAGCGAAGCCGTCGCGCCGCGCCCGCGCGCGCATGATCAGCTCGTCGCCGTCGTCGAGGAAGCGACGCGTCTCGCCCGATGGCAGCGTGATCGGCTGGCGGCCGCCGAGCGTGATCTCGAGCAGGCTGCCGAGCCCATCCGGCGTCGGCGCCGAGATGGTGCCGGAGCCGAACAGATCGCCCGGCCGTAGATTGCAGCCGCCACAGGCGTGATGCGCGACCATCTGCGCAATCGTCCAATAGAGGTGCTGCGTGTTGCTGAGCGCGAGCCGGTGCTCCGGCAGCCCTTTGGCGCGCATCGCCTCGGTCAGAAGCGAGACTTCGAGCTCGATATTGTAAGCACCGCCGGCCTGGTCGCTGCCGTCCAGCAGATGGGGCAGCGGCGCCGGATCGCCTTCCGGACGCGGCGGCTGCGCCATCCGGAACGGCGCCAGGGCCTCGGCCGTGATCACCCAGGGCGAGATCGTCGTGGCGAAGTTCTTGGCGAGGAACGGCCCAAGCGGCTGATACTCCCAGGCCTGGATGTCGCGCGCCGACCAGTCGTTGAGCAGGCAGAATCCTGCGACATGGTCGGCCGCCTCCGCGATCGGAATCGGCGCGCCGTGCGGATTGCCCGGCCCGATCCAGACGCCGAGCTCGAGCTCGAAGTCGAGATTGCGCGAGGGCCCGAACGACGGAACGGTCTCGTTGGCCGGCTTGCGTTGGCCGTTCGGCCGGCGCACCGGCGCGCCCGAGGCCACGATCGAGGAGCTGCGGCTGTGATAGGCGACCGGCACGTATTTGTAGTTCGGCAGCAAGGGATTGTCGGGCCGAAACTGCTTGCCCGCATTGGTCGCATGGTTGATGCCGGCGAAGAAATCCGTGTAGTCGCCGATCACCGCCGGCACATGCAGCGTGCAGGCTTGGCGATCATGCAACAGGCTCTCAAGCGTCTTGCGCTCGGGCGCGCCGTCGACAAGGAGTGCCGACAGCCGGGCGCGCAACGCCGCACGCATCGGCCGTTTCAGCGCCATGAAAGCATTGAGGCTCGCGCCGCTTGCTGCCTCGGCGGCTGTGGCCGCTGCGGCATCCTTCGCGAAGACGCCGGCAGCCAGCGCGGCGGCCAGGTCGAGCACCTTGTCGCCGATCGCGACGGCGCCGCGGGCGCTGCCACCTCCCGGCGGCGTGACCACCGCGAGCGGCAGATTCTGGATTGGGAAGTCCGGATGGCCGTTCGCCGAGGCAACCCAGCTCCGCAGCTCCGGCGCGTGCGTCGCATCGATAGCGCTGTCGGCATGATCAAGGGAAACCGGGGCAGCCGACATAAAGCCTCTTCACATGGTGGTTGATTGGCGCTCGACCAGACGGTTCACATCAACCAATTGACCGGCCGCCGTCAATAATAATGCGGGCGCCCGTGCTGGTTTTCAGCCCCGTCACGCATGCCAGGATCGCGCGTGCAACATCCTCGGGTTCAATGACGTGCCGGAGCGGAGTGCCCGCTGCAATCTTCTCCAGCGCCGCTCGATCCCGGCCGGGGACAAAGTCCGTCGCGACTGCGCCGGGCGACACCACCATCGTGCGGACTTCAGGTCCCAGGACACGCGCCAGCGACGTGGTCATGGTGTCGAGCGCGGCCTTGCACGCACAGTACGCGATGCTGCTGCCTGAGCCGGTATAGGCGGAGACGGAGGACACGCTCACGATGACTCCATCACCGCTGGCCTTCAGCATGGGCGCAAAGGCGCGGATCACGGAGAACGGGCCGCGGACGTTCGCGATGAGCATCGTGTCAAACAGCTCATCGGTCATCGCTTCCAGATCCGAATGGCGCACCGGTTTGGTGAAGCCCGCGGAATTGACCAGGATGTCGGCGCGACCAAGCCTGTCCTTTACCGTCGCGGCAAATCCGCGAACGCTGGCCGAATCTTCAAGCGCAAGCTGCGCCGCCAGATGGCCGCTGCCGGGCAGCTCCTCGAGCAGCTGTCTGGCTCGCTCTTCGCCGCTCTTGTATCCCACGACAACCGTCGCGCCCTCGTGCGCCAGCGCACGCGTCGTAGCCGCGCCGATGCCGCTGCTGCCGCCGGTGACGACGGCGATCTTTCCCGTCAGATTCATGTGATGTCCTGCGTGATCGTCGTGCAGTCTATTCTGCGAAGCGCCGATTCAACCGTCGCCGGCCCTGGAAACAGTCGTCCTGCAATTCGCCTGCCTCCGCGGCAAACGAAGACAAGCGCATTGCGAGCCGGCTTTCAAACATGAAGGCCATCGTGTCGTCAATCTTATGCGGCTCGAGGTCCGCCTGCGACGCGCGCGTACGGGAGGAGCCGTACCCTCAACGCAACCGTTTGGGACAAGTGAACGAGCAAGCCCGGTCACGATGTTTGTTGGATGACAATCCGCCGCTTTGCCCTCAGCAGCCCCCACAACCCGCAAAGCACGAGCGGGACAAAATAAATGGCCGTCGGAAGCGACGCCGCCGTCACCAACAATGGCCAGCGCCAATAGGTATACCGGGAGTCGAAATAAACCGCTCCGGAGTCTTCAAGAAACGAGCCGACAGCCCGAACCACATTTTGAGGCTCGGCTTCAGGTGAGGCCAACGCCCGATAGTCAAACTGATCGATGGCAATCGACGTGAACCCGGTATGGGCAATACGTTCCACGTTGTCCGGCAGAGCGCGATAGTCCTCCCAGCTCACAGCCGCGCTTTCGCAAGCCTGAAGGAAGACCAAGGAAAATCTTGCACGCGTGGCGCTCAATGTCTTCCAGACATCAACTTTGCGGATGCCGTGCAGCTCCAGCTGAGGAAGCGCCAGATCGCGTCCGCCCTCCTCCTGCAGCTGTCGAGCGAGACGGCGTGCGTCTTCCTGAGTGAAATCGGCGGCGACGCGCGGCATGACGGCAAGATCCCGGGTGCCGTGCGAATACATGATGAGCACTACATCGTCGCTTGGCCGGATACCATCCAACGCCGTCCGGAGAGCGAGATGAAGATTGGAATTCAGAGCCAGCGGGGAATTTTCGGTTACAGGATTGTCCCCTCGGCTGATTGCCAAAGGCTTTGTCGATGCAAGATCGCTCTTGATCGACAGGTATTCGCTCCTCAGCGCCAGCTCATTGGAAAATATCGCGGCCTCGAACCCGCGGAGACGGGCCGCATCTTGCAGGGCAGCGATATCGGCCAGTGCCTTGTCGCGAAATAAGCGGACGTCATTTTTGAGGCTCGTGGCGGCGTTGGCTCCCAACTCGCCCAGGCCATCGAGAACGGTCAGCAATGCCCGATAATTGGGTGAAGCGACAGCTTCTGGCACCGTTTCATTGACATAATAGATGACAACAGTGTGCGCAGGACAGCTCGTGTATGCGCACAGGAAAATGAGGGAGGCTACGAAGCCGCGAAGCACGTTTGGCAAAGCCTTGTGGCAGGCTTGGAGAACACTTGGCCGTCCAATCGCATTCCGGAACCGCTTCACAAACCCAAATCGCTTCACAAACCCATGCGCAACCACAGCGCCGACACTGTTCCCGGAATCCAAGCCTCTTGAAAGCCGGACCTGCACTGTCTTGTCCATCGGGACGGATAAAGACCAAGCGGCACCAGAACCAGGGCTCTGCTGGCGCGCGCTGTTCTTGCAATACAAGCGACTGAGTGCGCGCGATCGCGCGTCACCTGATCGGGCTAGAAGCCGAGCTTTTTGAAGGTCAGCCCGACCTTTTCTTCCCCGGTCTTCGTGTCTTTGGGTCCGGCGTACGCGCCGCTGCCGATCGTCAGATAAATACCGACCAGCGCCAAAACCACGGCCACCACCAAAGCGCAAATTTCCTTATGCTTCATGGTCCCCCTCCCCAATCCCTTGGCAATCAGTCTAGAGTAGCACTAATAAGTTGCTGTTCAAGAGCATAGTTACGTCCGATTGCACCCGCCATGACTCGTGTTTTTTGTACATTTGCTCGACGTTTCGGACAGAAGACGGCATCTGGACCGGCATGGCTTCGCGCCGCGCAATTGTTCAGCGCTGGTTTTTTGTCGATCGCTGCAAATTGCGCTTCAACTTCGGCCGAAATCATCTCCGACCGAAGCTGCGAAGATGTCGCCGCCTACACGGTTGTCGAGAACAAGGTCCACCGCGCGGCCTGCCGGGGCGATCGCATTGTGCTCGAGCCGACCGAGTCCCTCGATGCCGCGTTTTTGGTCCGCGCAATCATCACGCATACTTCGGCACAGAAGTTCAAGGAACGCGGCTTTAGGTTGCAGGGAGGGCGCATAGCCGGCGAGTTTCGGCTGCAAAATCTCCGCTTCGACATGCCGGCATTCAGCATCTCGGCGACCTTCGAGGATATCGTCGACTTCAGCGACAGCGAATTCACGGGGACCGTTCATCTGCAGGATTCCAAATTTGCCCGCGGGTTGCTGGCATCTCGCGTCGTCATCCGCGGCTCCCTCAAGCTCGGCGACACGGACGATACGCAATATGATGGCGGCCGGGCGCCGGGCGGCTCATATGCCGCGTTCGTCCGTGCTCCGCATGCAAGAATCAGCGGAGATGTCGTGGTCGCCGGCGCGACGATTGGCGAAGACCTCCGATTTTCGAACGCGCAAATTGGCGGCTCGCTTTCGATCATGTACGCGACAGCGTCGCGCATTGGACTTTGGGCGACCGAAATCGGCAACCAATTGGTCTTTTACAATTGTGCGATCCGAGGGCAAGCGACGGGCCAGAACTGGGACAGATCAGCCCTGAACTTGTATTCGATCCGGACCAAGCAATCGGTCTATATCAACCGGACATCCATCCAGGGCGGCGTCTCTCTTGGCGGAGCAGAAATTGCCGGAGACCTCATCCTTCTTGGCAGCGAGCTGTCATCTCTCCACGCGCGCTCCTCAAAGGTTGCCGGTACGTTGGGCCTGGGTCTGAACAAGGGCGCGGCGGCGAATAGCGGCGAGCCGGACAAATGGACCCGCTGGATCGGCCAATCCGAGCTCGATTTGACGAACGCCAACTTCGGCGGGTTCAGAAGTCCAGAGCAGATCGGCGTTTGGCCGAACAACATCTACTTTCACAATTTGTCCTATCGGTCATTCAGCCCAGACTTCTGCGATGGGCCGGTATGCCGCCACGATACGACCTGGTTTGCGACTTGGCTCGGTAAACAGGCCGACGATCGCAAGACCTACGGGCCGTACAAGACCACTGTCGACATCCTTCTCGGTCAGGGTCAAATCCTGGAGGCGTACGACCTTGCAATACGCGGCCACGATGCAGAGCGCGATGATGCGTACCGTCATGGCGAGTGGATTCGATACACTCTGCTGACCTTGCATCGCTACACAGTCGGCTACGGGTACAGACTCTATTGGGTGATCTACTGGATCGCCGGGTTCGTGTTGCTCGGATCGCTTGTGTTTCGGCGAACACCGGAGGCGCGCCTGAACGGTATGCCGTATGGCTTGTCCTACAGCTTCGATCTTCTGGTGCCACTCATGAAGCTTCGGCCCTCTCATTACGAGATCGATATTCAAGGCGGCGCAAGGTACTATTTCTATTTCCACAAGCTTGTCGGTTGGGCTTTGAGCCTGATCTTGGTCGCGACGGTCAGCGGCATCACAAAATAGCTGGTCTCCCTCCTCATCGCTTTCGTCGCCTCCGGTTACCGTTCGGGTCCACCGTACGGACACACGTTAAAGTGGCGCGACCGTCAAAAAAGCCCTAGCGTCACGTTTTCGTCGGTGGCTGACCGCTGAAACGCCTGATGCCGAGCGGCGGCCGTCGCGGTTGCGCGACAGGTGACAAAGGGATTGCAGCCATGGAGAAATTTCAGACGATTTGTCGAGTGCTTTTGAGTCCCTTCTCCGGACTCGCCAATATCCTCTTCCTTGATATCCCGAGCCTGATCGACAGCACATGGCGCCGCTTCGATCACAAGGCGAATGCCGAACATAAGTACGTTCCGAACAGCCAGAGCCTCGAACCGAGGCCGTTTTGGAAGACGCCGCCTTTTTGGTTCTTTGCGGTGTTGGTCTTCTCGGTGGCCTACGGTCCCACCGGCAGCAGCCTGTGCAGCGCCGCCCCTGAATGGATCATCGACTATGTTCGCTGGGCGCTCGTACTTCTGATAGCCATCCCATTGCTCCTGTTCGCCTGGCGTTACATCGATGCACCATGGCGGTTGGTCACCCGACGATTTGACCGGACCAGGGAACAGGCCGCTCGCACAAGAGTGGTGCTGGTTACGCTTGGCGCCTACGGCAGCTCGCTCGTCGTGCTCCTGGCCTTTCTCGGAGGCGTCTGGAAATTTTTACAAACCTGGCCCGATTGCACCGGGGCAAAATTTGCGCTGGAGAGCCTGCTCAGCCTTGTGTTGTGCGTTGTCGTCATCGGCGTTGTCGGCTTCATCGGATCGCGTCTGTCGCAGAACAAGACCATCCTGACAGGCGCCTCCCGCGAAGCTCCTTACGCACATCTCACGATCCGTCTGATCTATATGCAGGTGGCGGCAATCGTCGGCGTGGCGCTCATACATTCGGTCTGGCTTTCCAACGCTGATGTTCGCGAGGCTGACCATCTTCCGTATCTCCACCTCTTTCTGTTCTGGGCATCAGCTATCGTATTAGTGCTCCTCGCGGCGCCACCTGTCGCCTGGTTCATGTTCTGCAAAAAGAGGAGAAAAGGCCAAGCAATCAAATTGACCGCCGACGATATTGTCGTTGAAGCGAGGAGATTCCGCAGGTGGCTTAGAGTTACTGAATTGTTCGAAAATCGCGGCGAACCGCCGCTCAACGGGCGACGCCTGTTCTTCGCGCTGATCTACGGGCCGGTTTATCACCTGTTGCATCTCATGTTGCTGCCAGCCCTCGTCGCCCTGGCGATGGATCCCAAATGGCTCAACGTGTCCGTCGCCGTCGCCTTTTTCCTGTCCCTGCTGTTGCTCATGTGGGGACATATTTCGACGCGCTGGGATGAGATGAATGTCCAGATGGAACGCTGGTTCCTGCGCGGCGGGCCGCTGTTCGTCTCGGTCGCCGTGATCCTCATTGGGACATTGCGCGTTATGCAGGTCGATTACATCTCGACCATTCTGGATGCGCTGCCGTTCGGTACGATCTTCGGTGGCGTTGTCATGACCTACGTCTTGTTCTGGTTCATGGAGTATTGGCTCAATCGGATCGCGGGCGTGAAACTCTTGCGCTTGCTTGGCGCGGGCACGGACGAGATTTGTATCAAGTATCGGCGCAGGGCCCCCATTGCTCCGGGCGGCGTCAGCAAAGACGGCCGTTTTATCGCGCTGCAGGGCACAGGCCGTTTCGTCGCCCTGGGGCCGCCGTTCGCAGCGGGCAAGGAAGTGCCATTCAACAGCTTTGGTTTCCTGGGCCTGTTCGTGCGACTTGGCGAGCATGCACAAACGACGGACGAAGGTGGCTACGTCAAAGACTTCGAACGGCGTCTTGCCAACTATTTCTTCACCCTCAACCTTGCGATGCTGGCGATCACGGGTTGCTTCATCTGGCACTACGCCCAAAGTCACCTCTTTGCCATCAACGGCATGGATCCGCTGCTGAACACGCGATCATCGGTGCCGCCGGCGCGTCCCGTCGATCTTGCCGAACTGCTGGTCGAAAAAGAGGGGCAAACAGGACCCGCCATCGTGGTGGTCGGCTCCGGCGGCGGCACTCGGGCCGCGCTTTACACCGCCAGCGTTCTGCGTGGTCTCCACGGCCTCGGCGTCGACAAGAACATTGTGCTGCTCAGCGGCGTATCGGGCGGCGGGGTCGCACTCGCTTATTTTGCGGCCAACCATGATGGGCTGGTCGCGGCGCCCCGAGAAGACGATGCGGGCTGCCCGCCCGATGCCAAATCCCTCTCTGCAAGCAGCAGCAATTGGAACTGCTTCGATGAAAGCATGGCAAAGCCCTTCATTCAGGATGTGCTCAACGGCGCAACCGAGTGGCGGCAATTCTCAAAGATCGCGCTGTCGAAACTTCTGGCTGAGAGCTTCGAGAGGCGACTCTTCAAGGATCGCACGCTCGCCTCGCTCACGGGCCCAGCCATCATTCTCAACGCCACCGTTGTCAGCCATCCGGCGGATGCGTCGGAACTTCTTCGATCGACCTTGAACGATCCCGCCGTGGGCGTCCCGTCCGACGAGAAGTGCGGCGAGGCGGAGCGCACGTTTCGAATGCTGAGCGGCGGCCGTATGGTGTTCAGCAATTTGAAGGACACCGATCGGTTTCCCCAAGGCAAGGAGCGGATTCCCGACGTTCGCCTGCCCTATCGCATCGTCAGGGCCGATGACGTCTCGCTCGCCACGGCAGCCGCGCTCAATGCCAACTTCCCACCGGTGTTTCCAAATGCGCGCGTGCGTATCCTCGATGCCCAGACCGGCGACTGCCCGGCCAGGAGCTACTACGTCACCGACGGCGGAGCCGTAGAAAATCTCGGGCTTCTTTCCGCGCTTTATGCACTTCAAAGCGCGATCGCAAAAATTCCCGGCGATCGGACCTTGCGTCCGATCCATATCGTCTTGGCCGAAGCTTCGGCTGTCGACTACGACTACGGGCAGGATCGCGGGTTCTCGACAATGAGCGGATCGCGCGAGCGGCTGGCAGGTGGCCTCACGGAAACCCTGATCGACACCCTCGAACGCGATAACGCTCATCCAAAATTGGAGTTCTACTATCTTGGACTTCCCTTGGCGTTTCGTGCGCGCGGCGGCTTCGGCACCCACTGGATGTACGCCGACCAATATCGTTTGAGCGACCCGCGCCCCCGTGATGCTTCAAAGCACTACATTCGTGAAGCGTTGTTCGGTGACGGGAGGGCTGCCGTGGACCGTCAAGCCCTTCGTAAACTCTGGCGCGCGTTGCACAATCCGGACAAGCAGCAGGACTTTTGCCACGCCGTCTTCGAGAACGACACGAAAACGGTGCAAAGCTGGATCTGCGGCGATTGCAAAACCCATCCGGAAGGCCAGGACCTCCATATGCGCGAGTGGAGGCGGCTGCTGGATCAGCTAGGGCCGAAATCGGCGGATAATCCCAAGCCGGCATGCTGGAGGTGACCGCCTGTCTCGGATGTCACCAGCCACCCGCATGACACGGCCTTGGCACCGAGGGATACCGCTACGACACCGCCGGCGGGATCACGCCGTGCTTGAGCACGCGCGCGAGCATGCGCTCGCATTCCTGCGCCCGCACCCGCGCGCCTTCGCTGCCCCAGTAGCTCAGGATTTCCCGCAAGTCCCGGATCGCCACGTCGATGGCGGTGACCATGTCGCAATCCACATCGTCCTCGGCGGCGGGTTGGGCCCGGAAGTCCTCGAAGCGGATGATCTCGGCACTCACTCAGCAACTCCACGAATCGTTTCCGCGGACGATGGCCTGCGTCGGTTAACAGGCGGTGACCGGGTGCCCACGCACCGCGGCCATTCCAGACACCGGGCACCTCCCGCGGTCGTCACCGGGCGGCCGCCACAGCGCGTTCAGATGCTGCGCCGCGCCGCCGCCACACACTCCGGCGTCATCACCGGGCCGCCGCCATAGCGCGTTCCCGGAAGCGCGGGGGTGACACCGCCTTTGTTGCGACGTCGTAGGCAACTCTCGGCAATTGGCTGTCCCCACTGAATTCACATCCGGAATCGCAACAATCTTTTCTTCTCTTTCAGACGCGCTACACCGGGCACGCCCTGCTCATCTGAGGGTGTCGTCTAGGGACACTTAGTTGGCAGAGCAGGGTGTGGCGCCTGCAGGCGGGGCTTGTAACCCGTCCCAGGGAGCGAGGTCACCGGCCGCCCCGATGAGGGGGCCGCCTTCAGTGGCTGCGACTCGTCGGATGAAGGGCAGCGTGAATGCTGCCTGATAACGTGAGTGGCTTGAGCCCTTCGGTCCGGCGAAGAAGTCCGGGGGCCTCGTCAAAAATCGCCACGGTGGAGCGCCGGAGGGCGCGCCTGCCAATCACACGGCAGGCGGCACCCTCAAAAGGTGCCAGACCAAGACGTTGCGCCTGACCGGCGCTCCCCTCCCTCATGCTTGAGGGAGAAGGAAATGAAGGCGGCGCCCCGCGCCTGACGACTTCCGGGGCCGATGAATCATGCCTGCATCCATGATGCCGATGATGCCGACGTGATGCGCTTCAAGGCGCGGGCTGTTTGACATGTGAATCTCAAAAACCCAGGCGCGAGCCCTCTCGGCGCCAGGCCGGAGGATGCCCGGAACCGGACAGGCCCCGTCGGCGTTGCTTTGCCGACCATCAGCCACGCTACTCGGGTGAGCGCCATGCGGGCCCTTGCGTTGTTCCTTCTGATCATCGTTCTGTTCTGGGCGGTCGACGAGGTCGCGTTCGACGGCCGCGGCGGAGCGCAGCTCTATCAGGAGGCGCACCATCAGGGCCAGAAGCTGAAGGCCGAAGTGAAAACCCGGCTGAACAGCGACAAGACTTGAGGCCCAGCCTCCGGCGTTACCTCCGCTCTCGGCGCAGCGGCGGCACGCCGCAGCCCCTCTTCATCCTGCCTTCGTTCTCTGGTCCTATAGTGTCGGGCGACCTCACCTGCCTGGCATTCAGGCGCGAGGACGGAAGTAAAGCGATGAAGAAAAACCACTGGCCCCTCATGGCTTTGCTGGTGGCGGCCGGCGTTCCTTCGGCAGCGCTGGCACAGCAGGCCCCCTGCCCGACCCAATGCGCCACCGGCAAGGTGCCGCTCGGCGTCGCGGTGCCGCTGACCGGCGCGGTCGCAGCCTTCGGCAAACCGGCCGCCCGGGCGGTGGACCTCGCGGTGGCCGACATCAACGCGGCCGGCGGACTCCTCGGCGTGCCGGTCGAGACCGTGGTGGGCGACGACCGCTGCGACGCCGGCATGGCCTCGACGGTCGCCAAGCGCCACGCCGAGAGCAATGTCCGCTTCGTCATCGGTCCGATCTGTCCGCTGGTCGCGATGGATGCCGCTGCAAGCTATGCCAGCGCCGGCATCATCCAGTTCGTGCCGACGGTGACCATGGTCGAGCTGACCGAGCGCAATCCCAACACCGTCTTCCGCATGATCGGCAACGACGAGCAGGAGGCGCAGGCGCTCGCGAGATATCTGGCACGC
>Ga0102590_1000882_pt1 | contig 54585 bp, 83 predicted proteins | sample AraplaMF_Col_mMF_FD_76859 | JGI IMG/M metagenome (GOLD analysis project Ga0102590, IMG submission 76859) | Arabidopsis root microbial communities from the University of North Carolina, USA - plate scrape MF_Col_mMF | ecosystem: Host-associated > Plants > Roots > Endosphere | place: USA...
TATCACGAGGTGATCCGTTCCAAACTCAATACCCTGCTGCTGCAGATAAAGGAAAACATCGGCGAGGTGAACGGTCGCGGATTTGTTGACTCGGCCCCTGTGCTGGAGCGCAGCTGGGCGCAACGCAGCGGACTGGGATGGATCGGTAAGAACGGCAACCTGATACATAAACAGGCGGGCTCCTTCTTTTTTATAGCCACATTGATCACTGATCTGCCGCTGGAATATGATTCTCCTGTGGGCGATTATTGCGGCAGCTGTACCCGCTGCCTGGATGCATGCCCTACCGGGGCATTGGTGCAACCCGGTGTGGTAGATGGCAGCCGTTGTATCTCTTATTATACAATTGAATTGAAAGAGATGCTGATCCCCGAAAACATGCAGGGCAAGTTTGAGCAGTGGATGTTTGGTTGTGATATCTGCCAGGATGTATGCCCATGGAACCGTTTTTCAAAGCCTCATTCCACCGTAGAATTCACGCCGGTGGCGGCGATCCTGAACTTCAGCACAAGAGACTGGGAAGAGCTTACAGAAGATGCTTTCAAAGAAATATTCCGTCATTCACCGCTTAAAAGATCAAAGTTTAGCGGCATTCAACGTAATTTGAAGTTTATTAGTTAATATGTTACATTTGTGTAAGATGACATACCTGCAGCTGTCACTATCCCACTTCTCTATCTGCAAAGTCTGACATTGTAACTAAAAATATTTTGCTAAGATCTTATGGACCTGAGTGCCATAACGTGGAATTTTAGCATATACCTACAAATTAAGCCATAGCGGATGATTCCCAAATACTGAGTTTAAAGTATGTCAAATCATATGTCATTCTGATATCCTGCAGGGTGCTGAGAAATACCCCCGTTGGACTCCTCATTCCCAGCATGGTCTTCTATAATCTTAGCTGCAGGAAGCAAGTCATAAATACTCTGTATACTTGATAAATAATTTAATATCATAATTAACATTTTTCTACGTCATCTAAAGTCGCCTCCCGGGAAATCCCGCTGCGTGTAAATACCAATACCAGCTGGCCCAGCTTAATACTTAGGTGGGTGTGAATATGACCGGGGCGCCAGCCGAGGACGTGTTTTACATAGTTGGTTATACTCATTTGGAGTTCAGGCGGCGGCCGCCATTCTCTGGAAGTTAACTCGTTGAAATAAACCCGGTAGCCACGCGGTTGCATAGATGCGATAAGTAACTTATTGTGCTGCACCTCATGGCCAGGATCTTGTGTGTCAAGTATGTATAACCATTTCCGCGAGTCGTCTTTTATCTTCTCAAAGTGATCATAGGCGGATTGTCTTACTTTATAGGGGGTTTCCAGCGTAGGTAATGATGTGCCTCCCTATTTCTACCTGATACCTCATTTTGCCATCCTTCCCGCTAAAGGCTTTGACCTCGTAAGGCCCCGATTCGGTTATGACTTCGAATATTTCAACTGGTTCCATCATAGATCATTTAGTAAGTCCCCCGGCTGGCATTCCAGGGCTCGGGCGAGCTTGATAACTACCGTCATAGTCGGATTACCGGTTCCCTTCTCTATCCGGCTGATCCAACCTACATTCATTTCGATAATATAAGACAGCTGCGGGCGCGATAGCCCTTTGGCCTTTCTTTTAGCTTCGAGTCGTTGGCCGAATCTCTTCTTTAATATTTCGTCCTCATTGGTCATTAAGGACAAACATATAAAGAAGTATAATTATAATCACACTACTATAGTGAACTTACTATAGTGTCGTAATTTTACCTATATTGCTGAAAATTGGGCACAGCTCATGCTGTGCAGAGGAGCTAGGGAAACCCCTGGTTATTGAACCGGGGGGATCCAAAAGGAGTGATCACCCAAAAACCACGTATATGACCTCAAACACCTCCGAAGAAATACACTCAGGCGTTGTGAGCTTCAGGCCTGGCAGCCTTACCCCCATGATTAGGGTTATAAAAGGCGATAATGTGAAGATAGTCTCAGCGATGGTAGGTGATTATGAAAAACTTCGGGAAATGGAAGGGCAAGAAGTTAGGTTCACGATATTAAAGAACCCGTATGGGCCGCATATTGTATCGGAGCATGGGTTTGCAAAGATACTATAACGTTCGGCGTAACACTGGCGCCGACAGGTTGAACACGTACAAGAAAAGTCGGCTATTCCTGGCTGAACTATAGCTCATAAAATGTTAAGATAAGGTACGCCCTTCCTGTCCAGGCGGGCAATTATACAAACGAATTTACCCTATTCATCCAGCCTTCCAGCAGCTTTGCTTGGTCTGGTTTCCGGGCTGCTATCTCTTTTAGGAACTTGATCCTGGATGCTTTCAATTCTGCAAACACCGCCCCGGGATCGGCTGAATTAACGGCTGCCAACGTTTGAGCTCCCATTATCCCGTCATCTTTTGCTTTCACGATCCTCTGGATCGCCTTTATTGCATGGTATCCGGAATTGACGTAGAAGTCAAATAGGAAGCCTGCTATCCGCTGATCGTTTATCTTGTCTCCCAGTGTAGGCTTCCAGAAGTGCTCATAATAGAACACCTCAATCAGGTCGGCAAGGTGCTTGTCCTTCAGGATTTGATTGTGCTTAAGGGGCTTCGCCTTGTCGATGATCGCCCAGCCCCGCCAGGCAGGCCAGTTCTTACGGGAAATCCCGCAGTAGGTTTCGCCGCCACGGTCAGCCGGCACATTCGCATATCCGCCCTCGTGCTGCAGGGTCTTTTTTAGTGCTGTTTTGAAATCGCTCATTGAATGCGTTTAATCATTGTGGTGTCGTATGTTGTATCCCTGCCAATCACCTTGTACATCCATATCCAGGCGTAAACACTGCCATCAGGACGACGATCCTCATCCGTTCTGCCAATTACAGTAGTGGCAAGAGCGCTATCAATCTCCTTTACTTTTTCCTTTGCCCAGGCGGTTGCCATGCGGTCAGCGATGCGCCGCATCATGGCTGTGTCCATGTTGAAACTATCGGTTTCTGGCTTTTGCGTTTTACCGGTTGTGCCGGCAAACAGGAAAGGAAGAAATATTGTTAGTATCAACCTCTTCATGACTTCTCAGATTTAAGGCTGTCTATCTTAGGTTGAATGATCTCCTGGTCTGCCTGTTGTAACGCTCGTTCCATGAACTTGTACATTAGAATGGAATCCGCCTTCTGCCTTGATTTCATTAACTCAGTCTTCTCATGTTGGCAGTCATCTAATTTCTTATCGAGGCGTATTATCCAGGATACCAGGAATTTTATAGCGAATGTCAGTAGGCCAATCACTCCTACCCATATCCATTTGCGCCACTTTACCGGGATGCTGAATCTTTTGAACTCATCCATTTCCCCTTTAGCTTTAATGGTGTACGTTTAAGCCATCTCCTTACGGGAAGAATGGATAACAGGGCAGCGGCGCCCATGCAATATTCTACAGGGTGGACGGTATACGGATCACCACAGAACTCGTCCACGAAATTATTGAGGGAGATGATCAGCAGAAACCGCCCCAGCCTGTTGAACCATGTTAACTTAGTAGGAACACGCCAGATAGCCAGGCCAATAAGCACATAAGCAATTGCATGTACCTTATGTACTGTATAGCCGTCAAACATGGGCTTAATAAGCGGCCTCCCGAATAGGAAGCCACCAGTAAGCACCGCTAATGCAGCGGTCAACAGCCATATACATGCGCGTTTATCGATCATCTTTATCGCGCCCGCCTACTAGTTTACTTTTTGTGGCCAATGTCGTTACTCCCATCATGATTGCTAGGTTGCCTATCCCCCACTGTAGCCAGTCAAGGACGTTCTTAGGCACACCACCAGGTAGGGAGGCAATTGCCGCAGGCCCGTATTGAGCAAGCGCCATCAGAATAGTAGTAGCCAACACCATCCACGAAGGACTTGGCTGCTTTATGTTTTCTTTTAGTTTTGCCATGATTAATTATTTTATAACGTTGTTGCCGCAGCATGTGATGAAATAACAAACCAAGAAGTGCCATTACACTGAATTGTGATACTGCTCCATTGAAGCGTTAACGTCTTTGAAGTGCTTGATCCATCCAAAAGCTCACTAGCGTTAGGATCGATTATAACATCGTTACTTGCCGCGCTGACTTTCTTGATAGTGTAGATCCACCCCGACTTCCCGGAAGCAGCCGGCAGCGTTATAGTGACGGATCCAGTATTGTTAACCAGCACTGTGCTATGTGTCGCATCCAGTGTAGTGTTGCCCGTTACCGTAGTAATGGCCGTTGATACATTGCCGTTTACCTGTAACCGGGATCCGTTTGTACTCGTAGTATTTATGAGCAGGTTCCCGCCGGACGTGACCCGCATCCGCTCGGCCAATGTACCGGAGCTACTACCTGCGTCGAATCTTAGAGCAGTCGGTGAGCTACCTGCCGATGCGTTTGACTCTAATACGGACATAATACGAGCCCCGGTTACATAATTCGCCCCATCGTAATTACTAAAATTCAAAATACCTGCCATATCCCCACTGCTCCCAGCAGCTTTACTATTAGCTGTGCCTCTGGATTTCTTAAAATATATCTGGCCGCCCGTTGTCGTTGCTGCATTCTGTTCTAGCCTCACAAATTCCCCCTCCGGAACTTTACTCTCTTCCGATATCATCCATATAAATGGCCGGTTGTCACCGCCTTCCCAGGAAGCGATATCGGATGAATAGGGAGTAGATGTGTATCTGAATGCTAACGGTACTTTTATTTGGACAAATTTGCCGGTATCTGTTCCTGCCCCGGTAGCGCCGCCATCTAACCCCCAGCCCCTTGCCTGCAGACACTCGTGTAGCTGATCGGAGAAGTGTCGGTACCGGGCGGATGCATGAAGCGACACTCCCTCATAGCCCACCTCCATTGCACACGCCGATCGTATTATGTCCCATGTCAGCCACTTACCGGCCGCATTATCTAAAGTGATACCGTGTGAAAATATGCCTGCCCAGTTGGTACGAATTATGCCCACTGGTATGCGATGTAGAGGAGAGTCTGGTATGATTGTATTTCCATTGTTTACTATTTCCAAATCAGCTTCCGGGTAGCTCCTGGGTTTTATTCTGATAGACTTGGCGCCCGGCACCACACTTGATGAATCAATAACCGCAACGGTAGTAGAATCAATACCAAACCGTATTTTCGCAAACTTTTTTAATGCCCTTAAATAAAGCTCATTGATACTTGAACCGGCCGCAAGTTGTATGGTACCGGCTCTCGCATAGGCATTCAGGCTGTCGGCGATTATGTCTCTACCGATAAGCGACAACGACCCAGACACTCCGGCTGAATCACCAGACATAGCTATAGCCACAGCGCCGGATCTATTGTTGTTTGACAAAGAAATACCAACTGGGCCAGCCTGATTATGTATATGCCTAAAATCGTAAGAAGGGTTGGCGAATGTACCTAGTGGGGTGCCGTTACCTGTTATGCTTAAATAGTTTCCATTGAGCGGAATATTTGTATTCTCAATTAGCTGATTCGTTCCAAGTCTTACCGTTTGGCCGCTCTTATACAAACCGTTTTCCGCTAAATTAATATAATGCGAAAGCATAGCAGCGCTATCTGCCTTTGCAACGAAAGGTCCGTTCGGCACATCCAAACTGATTGTACCAGCACCATTATCGTTGAAGTGGCTTGCATTATAAGTAGATGCACCTTTAGTAGCCCCATCTGCTGCCGCGTTCGCGATCGATAAAGTGCGATCGGCAGATAGATTGCCTCCGCCCTGGAGGGGTGAAGTTGTATTAACTGCGCGGGTATTTGCCACGCCGTCTGTTATCCCATATCCTGACAGTGTGGTTGGTGTACCAGTTATCTTGTTCCATGATAGTGCTGTTATCCAAGCCGGGTTACCCCCATCTGTCTGAAGGCTTATAGCCCCCAGCCCGTCATCATCGAAGTGGTCACTGCGAAATGTGGCTGCGCCTTTATTTTCTCCATCAGCCTGGGCATTGGCTATGGACAATGTTCTGTCTGCAGAAAGATTGCCGCCCCCGGAGAGAGGGGATGTGGTGTTGATGGAGCGGGTAACTGGGACATAATCGTCAATATTGAACCCACTACCTACTTTTGCCCAACCGGTATCTGTCTTATTCCAAAGTGATTTCGTTGCCGGCCAGTATATCACAGATCCTATGCTGTCCACCTTCCCAGCAATAGCTGAAGTATCACGGATCCCGGGCCTAATATTGCGTTTCCCCCAATAACTATCCGCAGAAAAATAGCCCGGATTATTTGTATAACTCTGAGCACTTGCGCCCAGTGTGATTAAAAAGAGGGCCGCCAGATAGCTATGCCGGAAGGCCCTTATAAAAACTTGTACCATAGTCAAAGTTAATAACTTTCTAAAACAATATAGATAATATCTATGGCTTATCTACGATCAAATAAAACAGAACTACATTAGCCGTAGACGATCCGTGGTTGTGGAAACCTACCTTAAAGCTGTTTTCGAATGTCGCGGTAGCGGCATATGTCACTTTGTTATCATTCGTATAACTTCCGCTGTATCCTCCCAGCATTCCCACTACGACATAGCTGTCAGCCACTAAATTAAGGTTGTGTGTAATTGTCACCTGCCTGTCGCTATTTGCATTAATCGCCCCAATATTATATGCGTCTACATACAGTATCTTATTTTGACTAGCCAGCCACAGGTTACGGAGAGCCTTTGACGTAGCCAATGTTGTGCTGCTATCAAGCTGATAACTATCAGATATGGCATTCGGGATGTTACTGAGTCCAACCTGACCTTTTGTAACAGCATGCGGGTTGCTGGTATCCTGAATATGATTTTCCAGTAGCTCCGTCAGGTCGGAGATGGCTGCGCTGACATTACCGTCGAGTGTCGGCTCAAAATATATCCAGTATTCTTCTTCATCATTGAAAACTTTTCCATTCTGCAGGTCTATACCGCCGGTGAGCCGCTGCGTCCATTCTATTTGAAGCGGGTCGTTCGTGTCATTAACTCCGCGGAGTGGCCCGGCGCCGCGCTGCTCAACCCAGGAAATAGTGTAGTCTGAAATAGAAGGTATCGCCACTTCGGTAGCATCTACGGTGGGGTCGCGGTCTTCTATCCCTCTCCCTACTTTGATCATGAGCGGAGGAATTACCAATGGCCCATCGAATCTGGGGGTAGCCACAAATGAAATCCGCAGCTCATCAAGAGCCACGCCATCGGCACTCTCATAAATACGCACTAAATGGACAGCCGGAGTCGGCACAGAGATAACAAAATCGCCAGGATTATCGTGCGGTTCAGCGTACACCGCCCTATTAGCTTCCTCATAGCCGCCCGTAACGAGTGGCTTATATGCCACCATTATTAGGTACTGCGTAGATACTGGGTCTTGAAAATATGAATACTTGATTATCATTTCGGCTGAATAAGAGTAATTTGTAATGTATCCGGCAGGCCGTTCATCGTACCGAACGTATTGCCCTCTATGTTATACGCTACAGCCACCACGTCATCAAAAGTTGGGTCGTAAATACCGCTGAAGCTGTTCACTGCTGGTCTAATATCCATTGACCAACCCTGCATGGGGTATCTTTCGGCGCGGTTCGGTTCCAGCTTACCGCCGTCCGCCCGGACATACTGCATGCCGTCCAAGAATACAGTGTCGTGGCAATAGATCATGTTTACTTTCTTGGCCACCCATGGCGGGACGCCATAGGCGCCACCCAGCTTATATTTAAAGGTATCGAATGGCGTTGCCGACAACTCAACCAGGTTCAGGGTCTGATCTTCGTAAACCGCCTGTACGTTGCCTGGGGTATAGTCGGTGATAATAGCTTCCGCCCGGAAAGTGAATAGTATTTCCGTGTCATAAATCACGTCCAGCGTGTTGACGCTATGCCGGTAACCATGCAGGAGGGTATCTTCATGCAGTAGGGCAACATCCTGAGGCTCACTGATAAACTGTAGCACATCGTTCCCCACGGAGATCAGCAGGTAATAAAGATCTTCGTCTACATCAGCCAGTTGCATATTTACCTCGTAGGTGCTCCATAACTGTCCGACAATACCGGTAGTCTTCTTCACGAAGTTTTCAGTCTTGATCACAGTCCCGCTGCAGTCTATTAGATCAAGTCGCTGCGTACTGAACTCTGATCTTACCTGCAGCGTGACGGTGTCCGTCTTCTGCCACTTCTGATAGTAGCTGATTTCCTGCTCCCAAGAAAAGATCTGCTTACTAAACCAATCCTCATCCAGATGTGTGAAGTTCTTCCCTGCCACAGCAGGGACACCCACTTGGTAGAAGGTGACCGGATTCGCTTTTGATATGTAGAAATTCTGCGGCATTAGTGAATCAGTTTTATCATGTCATTGTCTGCGCTGGCGAGAAGCTTAAATGTCTGTTTGGCGTTCGTGGCTGCCTGCTGGCCAGCTTCCACGATGTATCCCCTGTAAGTATTGCCCAACCATTTGAACTGGATCTTCCCGTATGGCTTCGCCTCAATCAGATCCACGATGTTCAGCGGGACCTGGCATTCTACCTGAAACATCTTCGGCAAGAATAACTTTGCCGCCAAGGAGCCGATAAGGAAGTTTTGATTTTCAGCTATCGTTACCCCGTCAAGCGTGGTGGTCAGTGCCGCGTTCTTCTCTGTTGTCTGAAAGGTCAGATTACCGGTATCCAGCAGATCCATTCCTATATGCAGGAAGGCGCCATTTGCGATGACGCAGCGTGCCGGTGATAACTCAGTATTGAATATCGAACTGCCAGCCCGGACGCCTGAAAGCGCGGTGTATGCAGGGCGGTTCAAGATATATCCGCCCGAGCCGTTATCTGCTATATTTATAATGAATACATCGTTATCCGCGTCGTTATCGGTGGTGCTCTTGCCATCCAGGTTGATCCTGGTAAACTCTATACCGTACGGATCACACCTGTAAGTAGCAGTAAGGTCTAATTCCTTACCCAGGCGCTTAACAGGTGAAGTGTAATTGTGCGTATTGTTGAACTCGTCCTTCCCATTCACGTCATCGTAGTCTTGCGCTGGCCACCCTATTTTCAATGTATTCCATAGGTAATCTGAAGCATTACTCACTTGGCAATCCGCCGCCTCTCCCAGGTCGGCTATAATCTCGTTCGTAAAGAAGCTGGCTTTTGATTCGATTACAGCCACTTCGTTGCGGTTGCCTAGCCCTATACTGAACCTTGTATTAAAGCTCGTAAAGAAGTCTTTTAACGATGTTTTTATCTTCCCTCCTGCTATACTCCGGATACCGTCGCCGCAGGTCAAGACAAAGTCATTTGCTATTGTACTTAACAAGGTGCTTGATGCAGTATATTTCCCGTCAGTGACTTTCTCAATCAGTTTTTGGAACACATACAGCGGGCGAAGGACTTTGATTTCTGTTTGGCGGTAACGGAAATCGAACGTTATGTTCATTGTTCCGCCTGGTTCGTAAATAAAATGATCTACTGACCCCACACCAGCCACTGAGATAAAGAGTCTTTCACCAGGATTAAGTGTAATGGAGGTCTGAAAACTTACATCCAAAATTTGTCCGGCGTTTGAAACCGCGTTAAAAACCGTATTATTATATAGGAAGCTATTTCCATTTGAAACACTGAATATGACGGCATGGGGACCGTTTGTCCCATCACGTTTAACCTTATAGTTTACATCAAAATTGTAAGTAATTACCTGTTCATCATTCCTTATAACATAATCAGTAGAGTCGGCCGGAACCGGAGGTATAATGTTGTCTGAAATAAAATTATAGGTAGAGTTAAATACTATACCCCTAAAACTACCTTCTGAATTTATAAATATGCAGCCCAATAAGGTTACATTGGTTGCAGCGTCGCCCTCCTGAATAACATATGAAGCGCCTGCTTTTAAAACAATCCCATCCATCCGCAATGTAAGCGCCTCCGGAACATCCAATGGTATTTCATATTTCGTATTCTCATTGGCCTTGATCATCATGGACAGACCACCTTCGGTCACCTCGCATTCTACTTTATCCTTTTCGTCGGTAAGCTGTGAAAAGTTCAAGGCGCCGAAGTAGTATCTTTTATGTTTAAGGTCTGCCGGATCGAGCCTGGCAATAGCAAGGTTGCCCACTGCCTCTATGCCATATCTATACCACAGATAGCGAAGTATATTAGCGCCATCCTTGACAAACCCGAATGGGATTGTAGAGGTACGAACTAGCCCGCCGTATGTGGTATTTCTGGTATATAATAGCGCGGTTTCGTTCCATCCGTCCGGCGTATAAGCCAACGGCTGCGGGCTGGGCGTCGTTACTATGTTTCCAGCTGAATCAACCGCATAGGTGCTCCCATCGTTGTCGCAAACGAAATAAAGGAATTCCTTATGTAACATTGATACCGGCATCAGATCTTAAATTCATGGTTTAAAAATGTCATTCGCTTCTGCGCGGATGTTAGGGTGGCCCGAACTCCCATTGGGGTGTTATTTACATGAACGGTGCTCTTATTTTTTTCGAGCCCGTCGATTATCCTGTCTGCCTGCTTGCCGAATCCATCCAGGACGGCCTTTGTCATTCGGTCTACGCTGGCAGACGTTCCGTCAATGGCAGGCAATGGCCGCATTGCTCCTGCGCCGGCAGCCGCTAAATAATCATCAACAGAAGGATGGACTTTATAGTGAGCAGGTATATTCATAACAACATTGCGACCCTGCGGAATATAGGCCTTACCATCTGGCGATTCGATCACTTCCAACTGACCGCCATCGTTCACCATAGCTAAGCCGCCAGGGTGATCTTCAGTACCATATTTATATTTGGGTATGGGTTGCGCCAACACTGCTGCCAGCTGAGCGGCACCTATTGCACCAATTACGGCTGCCAATGGCGCAGCCAAGAAGTAGGGATAATCAGCAAAAGCTTTCGCTACACCTATTGCGGTATTAGCCACTATCTCTACTACAGATTTTGCCTTGTCAAATCTGGCTTTCTGCTGGTCAAACTGTTTTTGCCTGCGTTCCAGAGCCTGTTTTTGGGCATCAGCCTGAGCGTTAATAACGGCGATCTTATGCGCTTTTTCTTCTTCTGATTCTGAAGAAGCATTAACAGCGGCCACCTCTGCTTCCTGCCGCTGGCTTATCAGATCAATTTCTTCCTGAAGACGGTTCTTTTGTCGATCAAATATTCCATCTATTATCTTACCTACCGACTCTCCTAGTTCTTGCCGTAGGTCTTTAACCTTTTTGGCAAACTCTTTTTCAAAATCTTCCCTGGTTTTTAGTTCTTTCTTATGCGCGGCTGTTTTTTCTTTCTCTGATTTCTCAAAATATTCACGGTCTAAATCCCTGATCTTATTTTTGATATTGAGCAGTTCAGTTTCCTGGGCGGTTGTATCTTCGCCTCGCAGCTTCATTAACTTGATAATCTGCTCTGTATACTCGTATTCGGCCTGCAGAGATAATATTTTGTATTTATTCTCTATACGGAGCTTTTCAAGCTCATATTGATCTTTACTGATCTTACCACTCTCATATAATTTCTGATTGGTTGCTAGTTCATCCTGTGATTGTTTTTCTAGTTCAGCTTTCCGCCTTTCGGCAGCAGCCAATATCTCTTTGGTCTCCTTATCTGCGTTATCCTTCAGTATGTCAACTACTATCTTCCCGAGTTCACGTCTATTTTGAGCCTGCTCCGCAGCAGCTTTCTTATCCACTGTGACTTTCTGGGCAGCTGTTGCCCGGCCACGGCTGATTTCAACATCAAGTATTTTCTTTTCTCCATCCGCCTCTTCTTTAGCGAGTAAGTTCTTTAAGGTAAAGTAGGTTTCAGCGGCCACCAGGCGATCTTCGTAAGCCACCTTTTCATTCTCAAAGATCTCTTTCTGTGAATCAATGGCTTCCTGCAACTCTATCTTCCTGGCCTCCATCTCCGCTTTAAGTTGCAATTCCTTAAGGCGAGCTGCAGCATCCAGTTCTTTTTTAGTTGGCCCTTTTTCATCGGACTTAGTCGTTGACGGTGGTTCTTCACCAGGGAAACGGCGGTTTAGCTCATTTACCAGCGCCTGGCGCTGCAATTCCATAAGTTTAAGCGCTGCCTGATCATCGTTAACAAACTTTTGAAGCCGCCCCAGGAAGGCACCATACACCACATCCGCATTTTTACCATAGGCATCCCGGATACTCTTGATCGTGTTCAGGTTTCCTTGCATCCTATTTTCGGCTATCTCAATTCGCTGATCGATAGCGTTGCGTCGGCCGATCACATCGTCTGTCCCTAACTTCTTCAGCTTAACAGCATATTCATCCACGGCTTTGGCATTCAGGAAATCCTTAGCCGCTTCTTTGTCGGTTAATTTTAATGAGACGTATACTATACCAGCAACCAGGTTATTGATCGACACCAGCGCTTCATTTGCCAAGTTGATGATCATCCCAAAGAATCTGCCTAACGCGCTCTGGTTATCACTCACCAGATCTGTAAAGGTGTTGCTCAGGCGATTTATAGAGGCCTGAAGTCCTTCGATCTTCTTTTCTTTATCAATTCCGAACGTTTTTTCTAGCTCTTTGGCAAACTTGGGCAGGAAATCATTAGCTATTACCTGGCCATGCTTCAGCATATCGTTCAATTGTTCTTGCGTCACCCCTATAGCTCTGGCAGCTATAGAGAAGGCGCCAGGTATACGCTCGCCGATCTGTCCGCGAAGTTCTTCAGCCTGCACCTTACCCTTTGATGCGATCTGTCCAAATGCTGTGAACACGCCGTTAACATCCTGTTGGGAAAGCTTCAGGTTAGCAGCTACTTCGGATACGCTGTTGAAAATATTCCTGGTCTGGGTTGCTGTAAGCCCTGCTTGTGTACCAGCAGCGTAGAAATTTTTAAAAGATTGAGTAAGATCCAGGATATTCAGCCCGAGTCGATCAGCTATGTCTACCAGGAATGCAGAATTCTTACTAAACTCCGACTCGCTACCGGAAACGGCGCGAAGTGCGGAATTCATACTGTCAAGCCTTACAGTGACATCAAATATTTCCTTTGCTATCGCCCCAGCCCCCAGGGCAATACCGAATTGCCCGAGTAGGCCCTTTAAACCCCCAACTATTTGCGGCGTACTGGTATAGTTGCCCACATTTCTCTGATGGCGCCCAGTTTCTGCTTCAAGTTTCTTCAGCTCGGCTGATACACGCTTAATATCTTCAAGGACCTTCCCGTTAGCTTTACGAGATGCCGCGCCATAAGCATCCCATGTCTGCAGAAGCTTCTTTAATTGCTCCCTGAGATCCAATATGCTGCCCTTCTCCCCCTTCATTTCTTCCTTACGCCTACGGGCCTCTTCTCGACGCCTAGCTTCAGCCAGGCGTAGCGCTTCAATCTCGTTCTTTAAATCCTGGTTGGCCTTTTTACTCTCCAATAGCGCCTGCCTCAGTTCTGATTCGGCCCGGACTGCTTCTTCTTTTGCTTTGTTCAGCTCCCGGATACCGGATTCAGCCTGTTTCAGTGCATCAAATCCCTCTTTGAATCCTTTAAGACTCAAACCCTTACCAAGCTCATTAACCTTGATGATCAACTCCGCTATTTTACCCATAGCGGCGTAGACGCTTTCAAGCTCCTCTTGGCACTTCTTGGCATTTATAACGCTATCTATTCTTCCGTCCGACATGCTGATCTAGCTTTTCGCAGTCTTTGTAATATTGATTAAGTAAGCCTACATAGCGGCTTACTGTAATTTCATGTTCATTGATATGGTGCTTGTAATGAATGGAAAGAGCATTTAACCGGTTATCGAAATACGCGCGGGTAATCTTCTCACCTTTTTGCCCCTCCTGCATCTTTGCCAGTTGCCCTTCCTTTTGTTCTTTTTGAACAAGAAGGGATTTTGCTCTACTCAAAACCCGGTCAAGGTCTTTGTGATATGATTCCGGATCGTTATGGTTAAATTGGAAGTTGTAGCCCTCGGACTTCAACATCTTGATAATATCGTCGTATCGGTATTTGCGAGATAATTCAACAGCCTCGGTGATAGTTGTGTATTTGATAAATAGCTGGCTTATTTCAGCTGTGAGCTTAAGTTGGTAATCGTTACCGGCTGCGCCAGATAGCTCAATGTATTCCTGGTAAATCGACTGCCAACCATCTATAAGCTCTTCAGGTGACACTTCACCCTCAATAACTAGCTGTTTCAGGTCACTGTCGCAAACACACCGGATGAACCGGATTAAAGGAAGATCTGAGCAAGTCGTATATATCATAATCCCAGCCTTTCGCGCACCCTTGTGAATAATGTTGGTTTCAGCTCTTCCACATACACCATTCGGAAGCCACCGCCTAAGCCGAGTATTTGCGGCCCATATCTATCGAATAGCCATTTCGCTTTGGGATCACCGCTCTTTATATCGAATCCGCCGGAATTCATAGCATCCAGGTAAAGTGAGTCATAGAAATCGCCTTTATCTTTTAGTGTAACCCTGTCAGTTGGCTGTCCCTTCTTTTTCTTCCTGGTTATAGTGGCCGGCCTGTAGAACGGTGTTATTGAGTTGCCTTCCGAATCCTTACCAGCATAAAGCTGCTGTCGCTGTTGTTCCAGGTAATCTGTTTTTGTTTCCTGTACACTTTCGGCAACAACCGCTGGTAAATCCAGTCGTTCAAACCGCTTCATCATATCAAGTACTGTTACCATAGCCAGAAAGAAGGGCGGGCTATTTCTTCCCGCCCTTTGGTTTTGAGGTTTTATTTGAGGATGTGGCCGGATCTTCATTACCCAGATCAAGTACTTCTTTAAGAAGTGCAGCATCTTCGGCACCTTCACGCCTACCAGCTTCCCTTGCATCTTCTTCAGAAGTAAATACTCGGGGAGGGATAGCGGGCGGCGCCTCGGGAGCAACCGCCTCACTTATTAACCCCAAAGCGTTAGCATATGCCTCGATATCATGATCCGGAAACTGTGCCGACAGCTGCCGGATAAACTTCTCTCGGCTCCAGGTTTTGGTAACACGACCAAAACTGATTGGATAAATGATATTGTTCTTCATGATTAAGCCCCTCTTACGACGTCCACGGGAATAGCTTCATAGCCAGAGATGTCAGCTGCATCCAGAGCAGAAGCGGACGCCATGCCTATCCGGATTTTGCCGGTAGCGGTGATAGCTGTGTAATCCGCATCTGCCGTATCAGCCGCAACCGCCATAGTCCCCAAAGTCGCGTTGTAAGTAACTCCGGAAACATCTACCGCGGCACCGGTTACTGCATTAGCAAGAGTCCATAAGGCCTCATCCGCCAGCAGGGTGCTATACAGCTCAGTGAGATTTGATTTGTCGCAGCCAACCAACGGGAGTACCTGGTAAACGCCACCTGTAGGCGTGCCGGTAACTTCCAGGTTGATATTAATCAAGCCTGCCAGCTCATCCAGGTTGAAGCCGGCATCAACATAAGCGATATCCTCATTAATGTAGTTGGGCTTGAAGGAGAACTGAATGCGGTAAACTGGGGCATTTGAGAAGTCATTAACCTTCCATGGGAATGGATAGAGCACTTCCAGCGGCACACCGGCCATGCCAGGCTTGCCGTCACTAGCCGTCTTGGTTGTGCCAAACAGCTTGTTGGCTGCATCATAGAACAGTACGGCGTAACCGGTATTGTTCTTGAATGACCGTAGCTTATTGGACAGGCAAAGACCACCATCATAGTACTGGAATATCCAGTTGTAGTTACCCTCCCTGATAGGCACTTGGCGACCGCTTGCCATGGTTTGGAAAGTCGGATCTTCGGTATTATCAGTAATAGCCTCGAAGCCATGCAGTGGGAATATCCGACTGCTCTTAGCGGCCAAAATATCGGCGGCCAAGGCGGCCCGAAGGCTTTCAGGCGTTGCCAACTCGGCTTGGGTGTAAACCCGCCCCTTTGGCACTACGAAATTGCCTTTTGTTGCTTCAAAGTGGAGCGAGCAGCCGGCAACGCCGGTATTCCTTACCTCTCCTCTACAGTCAAGCGCGTTTAATCCTGCCATTGTTATAGCGTTTTAAAAATGTTAGCAATGTTTAATGTCATACAGTAACTTCAGATCAAACCTGAAGCAGTGAAACGGGTGCATGTCCCGGTATTTGAGCGTATCTAGGTTGGCTTGTGCCGCCATGATCGTTCCCCGGTATTCCTGGTGAACCCTTTCAATTCCCAGGCGTATATCTGTAAGGGTGAACCCATACATTTTCTTTTGTACCAGTTCCTGAACGTCTTTCCTTACCTCTTCGTCTCCCCGGTGTGTGATTGTGGGGTAAAGTCTTTTCAGGTTTACCCAGAAGATCAGATGAACATCAGCGGTATTCGTAACCTCATGTTCAATATCACCAGACAAGCCGAAGAAGGAAAGCGCTGCAATCCTGTCATCCAGGTAAACCTCTCTGTAATCCTTACCTCCGGTGAAAACCTCCGCCACATAACCGACCTCCTTTTGATTCCGGTAACACCGTCCGTAGGCTTGGTAGTCTGCTGTTTGAAGCGCCCACTTTGTGAGCAACTTCCCATGCAGATACTCCTGCAGCTTTTGGATCGGTATGTCTACCCCTACCGGGGATATCTTGGTGTGCAGCATGAAGTGTCTGGAATTGGATTTGATACTGGCTTCGGGTCCGGAAAGAATGTTCTCCGCAGGCTCTTCAACTCGCGCTCTAGCTGGCCAAGAATGCCTATTTTAAAGGGCATTTCCTGCGAGCTGAAGGCGATGTTTAGGTCGTTGTATAGCTTCTGCATACCAGCCTCGCCGATACGCTGTATTAGGTTAGACCGCGTAGTATGGATTACCATTTCAACTACCTTGGCCGCCATCTGCATCCCGATGGCCCGGACGAATACTGCCGGATTCTGGACGATTTTTTCCGTGTAGTCGGCGACGGTGCTGATCTCGAAGTTCAATCCGAATGTCCTGGTCCCCAGGTAAGGATTAAACCGGACAAAATCGGCTTGCGCCGGTATACGATTTGCTTCCATCCTGGCCGTGCCGAAACACTTCTGACAGTTCCAATAAGGCGGTTGCTCATCATAGGCCTGAACCTCTCCAAGATCGTCCTGGAAGTAGCCTACGTAGAACACGCCGGACTTATTGCCGCTGTCCATGTAGTTCAATATCCAGTCTTCCGGCTCGATGATCGCTTGGTTATCTTCTTCAGCCGTGACTTCCAGCGTCTTTAATGGCGCTTTCTTCAGGCTATTGAACAAATACATGTTGAACGTCGCTGGGCCGTTGAAATAGAGCGTTATGGCATTGATCTTCACAGATTGCCCCTTTACGCTGGCTACCCGTATCTGCCGACCGACGAATCGCCCTGCATTCGGGATCAATACTGGGGGCTCGTCGCAAGTATCAAACTCCAAGACCTGCTCAATCACAGCTGGACTGTTGAACACCCCATCCAGCACCGTATAAATGCAGTCTTCCTGAAGCTCTTTCAGCTTCGTATTGAAGTCTTCATTCGATATATCAACATCGATGTTGGCCGCGTCCTTGATGTTCTGAATAGTGACAGTTGGGTGGAAGCGGTCGAAATATCTGCCGGATTTACTCGCCAAGTTGTCGGCGTCCACTATATCGTATTCGGCTTGGGTAGGCCTTGAAAAACCTACCCAGCCGAATAACTTTGCTATGACTTCAGCGCGGCGATACATCGGTTAATCGTGTTTGCGGAGAACGTAGTATATGCGTGGTACGTAAGACTGTGTGCCTGCCGTTATAAACTGCAATCGGTAATAGACAAAGGGTGTCGTTATCTTCGAAAACAGCTTGGTATTAGTGGCCGCATCAGTCAGCGCCAAGGTGTCCGTATTAACATAGTTCACCCCGTTCAGGCTTGACTGAAGAATCACATTACCGGCCACTGTCCCAGAAATCTTTGTCACTACGGGCTGAATACCCAAAGCGGAGTAACCAGCGGTAGCGGTGATCACCTTATACAGGGTATCGGCGTTTGTGAGCGTGTCACCGGCAACCAGCGGCATCAGGGTGGCATTTTGTGCATGGGAGGCCTGAAATCCTATCACCAGTATGCACAGAAGAAATAACTTTTTCATGTTTCTGATCTGTTTAAATGGTGAAAGAATTAGGACGCCTGACCAATGAGGTGTACAACTGAATCGCCGGTAACTGACAGCGGAGGCAGCGCATAAGCCACGATACCAGTTATTTCGTACTGATCCACGATATCCTGCGGGTTACCGCCTGTAGCGTTGGCGGATGTGTCATCGCGCTTGGTGTAGATAGAAATATCAGCAACCAGACCAGAGCCGAAAGGATCGGACTGAGTACCCAATACGCCTACCTCATTCTCGCCAGAGTTCACGCCGGTCTTGTTCAGTTGATCATTCCAGTACATGCCAGAGAATGAACCCGCAGGCAGATAAAGGGCAGCGCCATTGCCGTAAGCGGCAGAAACAACATCCTGAGTTGTGGCAACATTGGCGTTCCCAAACTGGAAGGACATATTTGCGTTGTTTGCTGTACCCTGCTGCATTTGAAATTCAAATTCGGCAGCAGTCTGCAGGTCAGCAACTACGTCATAACCGCTCGTGAAATACCGGGCGGCCATATACGTTTTTGCCCGCTGCATAAAGCGGGATTTGTCTACAGCAGCGATTTCCAACGCATAGTTAGTGTCGTTGTAGGTGCCTGGATTGGCAGATGCGATCTGGGCGTTCACCACAGCTGCGGAAAGCTGCATACGATTTGCCACCAGGAACGCCAAAGCACTAGTGTCGTGTCGGGTGCGGAGGTTGCGCCATGCTTCTTCATACAGGTGATTGAACATCGCCTGATACGTCAGAATATTGTTTTGGGCAATCTTACGGGGCAAGCTGAAGGTTTCAACGTGTTGCACGTATACCAGCTCTACCTTTCCGCTATCGCCGTGGGTACCGGTATGCAGCGCAGCCTTTGTGGTACCATTGCCCTGAGTGCGTTTTACTTGGTAGTATATCTCTACAGGGCGAAGGTCAGATTTTCGGAGATCGGGCGCATTAGGTATGCTGTATATACCGTTCTTTAGCGCCAGTTCAAATACTGTTGGCAGTTTACGTCTCAGCTCAGGTGCCTGGTTCTTCGCGGTAACTATGGCTTGCCCTTTTGCTAACACGCTTGTTGCGTAATTAGGCATAGCTAATTAATTGAGATGTGAGTAAATGTTGTGTGAGATTTTGGGGTACCACCCCGACGAATTGTTTGGCTACCAGCCGAAGAAGAACCAGGTACCACCTGGTAAGAAATAGCATGACGCTATATCTTGTAAACAAAGATATAGATAAAATCTATTGAAACAAAAAAATTATAGAGAATACTATTTGAGATCTCTGTAAAAATCTTTCAGGCCTTGCCTGAGCTTGGGCACAAACGTATCAGCAGGCACGTTATTATCTTTCATGAATTTTAGCACTTCGCTGCTCTTCATGTGTAGGATGTCCGCAGCAACCATATAGGCTTCTGGATTCTCTGATCCTAGCTGCAGCATGTCATAATAATCAGCAAAGCCCTTAAGCTCCATTTGCTTTATAGCCATTTCCGTGTTTGGATGCAATGGGCTTTGGTTCAATAATTGCGTGTCCGCATCAGAAAGTAACATTGAAACAACAGCTGCAGGCCATAATATATAGCAGAGAGCTCGCACGGTTTTATTTTGTGGGATCCCCTTTATAAAGAAGACAACCTTCGTCACTTTAACAGCCAATATGGCGTAAGTCGCAACGGCTACAATGCCGATTATAATTTCTTCGTTCATGCTTCTTTTATTTGCAGCACTTCGCCGGTAAGGGTGAAGTGCTGGTTTTGGAGCTGGTGGACGTATTCTATGCCCTGCACTGCAACCCCGCTTGTATCGGTTACGTTTCCGATATAGGCTATACCATCACCAATAGATAACTTAATGCTCTTATTGAAATTGAAAAAAATCCTGCCCTTAAACCCAAACCTCTGCAACCACTCTTCGGTGATAAGGATCGGCTGAAGGTTGGATAACTCATATTTCCGATGGCGCTCTCTATACTTTACTAACAGCTCACCTTCTTTGATTTCGTCAACTACGCAGTCATCTTCATCATTCCAATCCCAATCTTCTGTTCCATTGATGCTTTTATCATGGCTCGAGTTTTGGCAAAGATAAGCGAGGAATCAACAACTTCCCCGGATATGTTGATAGTTCTAAGACCTCTGGGCGATTGTCCCCTATTATGGCAAGATTATCCGGCTTAATCGCACAACCAGGTGGATACTTAGGTGTTGGCTGACTCAGGATCATTAGGGCTTGGGAGCGGCCAATCTCAGTGGCTATACAGGTCTTAAGTAATACTAATGCTCGGCGGCGCCTTCCCGCCTTTGCGATCCTCGGTAACTTGTATTTGGGATACTCTTTCATGGCATTAGTTATTGCCGTAGCCGTGCAGATGATAGATTCAAACAATGCCAACGCCTTCTGTTGTTTGGTTGTCAGTTCCATGTAAAGAAAAAGATTAAAGCCCCACTTACGCAGGGCTTATGATTAATTGTAGTAATCGAAATCTGTTACATCCTTCGCAACATTGTCCAGGTATGTCTGGAACTCCGGCGAAACCGGGTTGCCGGTCGGGTTCTCTTTTTTCCATTGAGCCTCTGCAGCAGACCGTGTTTTTATTCCTGTTCCACCACCGCCAGGAGGCGGCGTATCATCTCCGCCACGTCCGCCGGTTGGTCCTTCGCCCACCCATTTCCGTTCTGTGAAGTAGTTTCCGATCACGTCCTTCACGGGCAGGGGCGCATGTGTTTTGGGATCTGTGATGGTCTGGCCGTCACGCTTTGCCACCACCTTCCCGTCAACGGTCTCAAACTGGAACTTGGATTTGATGATGGCTAACCGCTCATCATCTGCCAGCCCGTTTCCGCGGTTTGCCGGGAAAAATGAAAGTAGGTCGTTATCGAATTTTGCGCCGGCTATGACCTTATCCTTTTCCGCAATAGTCCCTTGCAGGGTTTCTTTATCCTTCAGCAGTGCGGCTACCTGCTCTTTCAGCCCTTGGTCGCCAGTAGCTACCTTGGCATTCACCAAGTCTACCACCTTATCCAGGTCCTTGCTTTCATCCTCGATACCGAACTTCTTTTTCAGTGCCTTTGCGGCCAGTTCTTTGCCCTTCTTCTCCCCTTCTGGTTCGCCGATGCGTTTACCTTCGGCAACCTTGGTATTATCCCTTGTCTCCAACTGTTCGGCAGTGAAGGCCGTTACCTCAGGAACGGCGAAATCCACCTCTTCGGTTGCCGTAATCGCTGCAATCAGCTTATCCACATCTAAGTGCAGAGCCTTTAACTTGTCTTTATCTGCGGTTTTTAACGCCATATTATTTGTAGTTAATAAGTGATTAATAGTTACTGTTTCAGCAGGTAAATTCGTCCGCTGTTCGGCAGTTGCTTGTTCATCTCATCGGCAGTTTTCCTGTCGATCTTTGTAGTGTGAAGGGGCTTGTCGGTCGTGATCTCAATGCCAACAACATCCCAGGGGCTGCCAGGCATGCCTTCGAAACGCTCCTTCTTCACTTGGCGGGCCTTGTAGCAGTCGTATTGCCGTAGATCAAATAAGGGCAGGCTCTCAACATGTGCTACATAGCGCTTATACTCGTCGCCGGTCAGGTTCTTGTAGTCGAATTGAGCCACAACGTCTACAGTGGCTACCGGCGGAACCGCAGGGGGGGCAATAGGTGGTTGGTCTACGGGTGGAGCGGGCGGTGGTGGATTTGAACCACTCAGATCTCCTGTCGTATCAGCTGTCTTATACAACTCCGCTATGAACTGATCGATCTCTATCAGTGGCACCTGCTTTGTTGCATCCTCCGGCTGATTGGCGATGATTTCCGCTTTCAGTTCTTCAGCTGTCAAACCAGAATCTTTGAGCCTCTGGTACTTTGCTTTCTGTGTGTGATGAATCGGCATTATATTATGTTTAAGGTTAATAAATTAGTTTTGAGATGGTGATGGCTCTGGCTCTGGTTCTTTCAGGTTCTTTTTCTGCACATATTCGCGCAGCTGCTCCCGTAACTTATCTGCTGGTGTTGACAGGATTGCCATGTCTGGCACCGTGCTATACCACTCACCGAAGTAGATTTTACAATTGAGGTCCAGGAAGTCAGTAATGATCATTTTAGCCTCCTGAACCTTCAGGTGAGGGAACGGCTCAACGTACAAGAGCTTAAGGCGTACCGCCAGCTCTATAGGGTTATTCTGGTACATGGCATGGAAATAACGCTCCATTGCTTCGTATAGGCTAGCTTCGGGCGCCCCCTTGGTCCGTAATTCTTGGTACTCCTGCATAAGCTCCTGAGGGCTTTCTAATACCCACATCCTCCCATAGGCAATGGAAGATTTTTTGAATTGTTCCCGGAACCAGAACTGGCCGATATAGTCGGCAATCATTTTTTCTGTAGATTCCGCCCAATCGGCTGTTTGATTGAGCCGGGCGTAGCGCGGCTGCCGGTCATCCTTCGTCTTAGTGGCTGTTTGGTCCTGGTTCTCTCCTGGCTTGGCTGTTGGCCCAGTTGCACGCTGAGGCGCTCCGGTTCCCCAGTAGGTCCAGTGTATTAAGTCCCCGAGGTCGGAAAGGCTTGTGTCCTGCTTATTCCAACCTTCAACATCTGGAGATGCATAACCGAAGTAGTTGCGCCAGTTGAACGATGTTTCTGCCAAGGAGAGCGGGAAGCGCGCCACGTCGCTAACCTTTGTGCGCATCTTATAGCCCGTACCTTGCTTGGCACCAGGATAAGGTGAGCATTCAGGGCAAGCACTGGCATTTATAAGCCCCGTGCCGCCGCATTTGCCGCAGTCCAACAAAGGCTCCACGGCCTTACTAAACCCGTGAAAATGCTGCTGCAAATCCCTTATAGACCTATTACGAAGAAAACAGTCGGCCAGCTCCACGGTCGGGTCAAGTGGCGAATAGAAACACTTTGGTTCATCAAACCTCATCAGATCAGACACCATAAAGGCGTTAGTGCGACCCCAGATGTTCATTATAGGCTGACCGATGACTGTTAGCTGATCCCGTTCATACTTCACGATCACGTCCTTTTCATCATCTACGAACCGGAAAAATGGCGTTTGTTGGGTATCAGTATACTCTTTTAGATATACATTATCTACCCCATAGGCCCTGGCCTGCTTGGCAGGTAGCCTGAAACAAACATATTCCAGGCGCCGGCCGTTGGGCTCATAGTCGTGTATGCTGTATATGCTCTTGTAAGTGGGATAGGCCTTGGGGGTGTTAATGGCCTGTCCATCAACCTCTTTCAATTGCTCTATTTCAATGAATATCACTCCCATAGGGTCAGTGCGATATGCCGGAGTAGCAAACTCGTGCATCCATTTACGCAGACTCAGGCCATACCGCACATTAGAAAGCAGGGCGTTCATGGTCTTCTCGTTACTCTCGTTCATGTTGAAGTAGGAAGAGCCACCCTTGGCTGAAAATACCATATCCTCCTGCTGCAGGAGCCTGGCAAAGAGATCTTTATTTGAGACTGCATACTGCTTTCGCACACTGTATATGTCCGTATTCTCGAAGTACTCACACTGAACAATAGCTGAGTCCATACCTTTCCCGTAAACGTGAAGCATGAGCTTATCGTTCATTTCCCTCCCCTTTAGAACCAAGGCTTTATTGGGGTTGAACTTTATAATATCCCGTATTTGATCATCTGTATACCGTCCCATATGATGTGTTTTAAACGCCGAAATACTTCTTTCTCCTTGCCGCAAACCGGGCATACTCCCCGGGCAACAACGTAGTTATGAAATAGCGCTTTGTGTCGCTGAAGTGGCCGTATCGCTCAAACGATTGCTTTGTGTCCTTATTTGTTTCTCTCTTCTTCAGCATCTTGCCATTCTCGTCCTCTTTCACCATAGTATAATCCTCGATAGATTTCCGGCAGGCAGTGTTTATGCTAATAGTCCAACCCTCATAGTTGGATTCATAGATCTCATTTACGAAGTCTCCACTTCTGGCCACGTCAGGGGCGGACTTGCCCACCCTGTCCACGAACCGGATGCCGGCCATTTGTAGCTCATTTTTGAACTTGTCAAAGAAACTGCGCCCCTCATCGTCTTCAGTGCTTTTTGCGTTGGCAGAAGGATCGCCATACAGGAAAAGAACATCATCATACTCCATTCTGACGAGCCATGCTATCAGCTGCCGGGCCGCCTTGGCCGCTGTATTATTAGGCGATTCGCAGGGGATCTCGTGAACCTGCTTAACCAACTTACCAGTTATATCAACCTGCCAACAGCCTATTGCTATATACGGAGTTGAGTTATTATCAACCGTCGCATGTATCGGCATCTTCTGCACCTCCCAGGGCTTGGTATGCTTAACCTCTTCAAAGCATTTCCAGAACTCCCCACCCGTACGCCTGAAGCCCCACAACCCAAGGGTGTAAACCTGGTACCAGTAGGCGTTGTTCTTTGAGCCTTTATAGGACTCGTACAGCGCCTTACGTTGAGGGGCGCAATATGGGTTATCCTTGTAGGTAGTATGCGTAGCTCTGATTTTAAAGTCAACAGGCCCCTCATTAGGAACGTCAATTGTCTTTGTCCAGGTAAAAGACAGCTTCGGCTGGCAAGCCTCGAAATACTCCTGGTAAAGCCAGAAATCGGTATAGTTACCCTCACATTCAGGGTTGAAGCTGAACCAAGTCTTTACCCGCTGGTTGGCGCGCAGGGAGGTCAGAATCACCACAAAGTCTTCAGCGGTGATCTGGTTCCCTTCTTCTATCCATGCATGTGAAGGATTATTGAAAGACTTGATCCGGCCTACATCATCCAGGCCACGCCCGTAAAACCCGTTCCCATTTGCCCTGCAGGTGATCTCCATCCGCGTTTCATTGAAGGAAAATAGATGGCGCAGGTTCCATTCCTCTATAATGGATTTGATCAGGTCGAACTGGCTGGACCGGACAGTATTCAACACTGAGCGGATAAGTAGACACTTGAAGTACTTCGACCGCATGCAATCCAGGATCAGAATACTGGCTACAAACCGGCTCTTACCAGAGTCGCGGCCTCCGTAAAGGAAATCTATGTCAAAGAACTCGTCACTATGGACCAGGTGGTGATAACAGGGCAGGAAAACATCATCATCGATTTCAATGTTTACCACCGGCATCGTTACCGCCTTTTTTGATTATTACATTGAGCGTCAGTCCATCATCAGCCCTGGCCTTTATCCGTGTCTTCAGCGCGTTGTACTCCTTTATCGCAGCCACTTTGCTACCGAAGTCCGCATTCTGTTTGATCACAAATGCGAGCTCATTGTCCACCACAGTGTCATTCAGGTCGTTGGACTCATATAGGCCGCGGATATATGTCAGAATGTCATCGTTTGTCAATAGCCGCCAAGCACCAGTTTTTGCCGACATATAAGCGCCTTTCTCGCTCAGGTCAATCTTATATGCTTCGGCGTAACATAAGACACCATTGCCCCTGTTCTGGCCATATGCGTATAGCTGGCAGAACAATTCTTGCTGCTCGTTGATTTTCTTCCCTTCGTCTGATATGACCTTCTTTCTGCCCATAAATAAGAAAGCCCGGCACTTATGCACCAGGCGAAAATGATAATGCCCCAAATGATTTATTCGGAGCAAATGACTTGCAATATGTGTTCCTGTCCCTTCTTTTCATATTAGGCGGCCGGGTGTTTATCCCGGAACGCTCTTATACAAAGATATAGATTTTGTCTATGTCGTTTCAAAAAGATATAAAAATAATCGCAGAATTATTTGGTAATACGAAAAAGTATTACTACCTTTACTTCATCAAAACAGTTAACACCATGAAAACATTTAGAAAGAAACCGGTTCAGATTACAGCAGTTCAGCTTACCCATGAAAACCTTCAGGAGGTGCTGGTTTGGGCTAACAGCATCCAGCCAGCAGACAAGCAGGTTAAAGAATCAGAAGCCGGCCTACTGATCCCAACAAAGGAGGGTGAAATGCTCTGCGGATTCGGAGACTACCTGATCAAAGAACCCTTTCCGACCGATGATCGGATGTTCTATCCCTGCAAGGCTGATATGTTCGACCTCACTTATGAAGAAGTAAAGTAACTCACAAGGCCGCCCCTCAAAAGGGCGGCTTTTAGCTTAAATTAGGTACCATGGACACTATATGGACATACGTAAAGGCTGATAGGTTTTTCCCGAAATACGCACCGCAGGTGAAGAGCTATAAGCAGAAAATATCCGGCAAGAATCCACGGGGCAACCCACTGGGGTTTTCTGAGGCTGATCGGGTGGCTATACGGAAAGGCTTGGAAAAGATGTACGAAGATCAGCGAAATATGAAGCTATAGAAATATTATTTTACCATACTCACTCGAAGCCTTTTTTTAAAATGCGTTAATAAACTATCACATTATCCTTGTCCTGGCCATCATTTCTTTTGCGCCCATGACCCGCATGGCCATGATCTGCAGTAGGCGCTCCCCCTCTTCCGCATTCTTATACTGCATGTTGGGGTAGTTCAGCAGGCTATACGCCATTACCCTGCCGGTTCTGTGGTTCAAGATCTCTATATAGTTAACAGACTCTCTGGTGAATGCATCGAGTTCGTAATTCTGTACAATAATCAGGCTGCGCTTACGGTTATTCTCCCGGAGGCCACCGGTAAGGAATACGCCACGCCACGCCTGACCACCATGGAAAAACACAGTAACACTGTCGCCAGCTGCTATTTTAGCATGCGGATGCCAAGTATTGAAGAGCAGGACATTGCATCCCTCCTGGGTGACGTATATCTGCAGGCCCATGCGCTCCATTACTTCCTGCGGACCTGGCGGCCGGGTGAGCTTATGAGATGAATTGTAGAACCATATATCCGGCTCGCCAGTCATACCTGACAGCTTGGTGATCTTGCAGTGTTGGCCCATAGCACGGCTCTGGATGATAGAAGCTTCTGTATCTAGTATGTTAGGAGTGTGAAGGATCATTTTATTAATATCCGGAGTTTGAATATAAAACCCTTTTAATATCTGCCTCTTCCTTGCTTAAATGCCCCAAAACATTCATATTACTATCAAGATAAAAAACATCTTCATTGATCATCAGAGCCGAAAATATATTTTTACTCCGATAAGTATGGAGTATTGTATATTTTGCACTCTTTAACATATCTGGGGCTATTTCATAATATTTGACCGCTCCCTCCAGCGGGTAAAACGCAACAGATTCATAGCTCCCAGGATCATCTAGCGACTTTGATAAGTATTCTGTTACTCTTGCTTCTGCCCTATGTTGCTTTGATAATACGCAGGATACAAACAATGCGCTAAAGCAAAGGACAGCGAATATCGTATTTTTCATGTTATGGCCAATTAATTCGCTCAAGCCCTGTAAGAGTTTGAATATTGGTTGCATATCCAATATTCACAAACGAGTCTATGGTGGATTGTGGCACATTCCCGCTTTTATATCGGATGTAAACCGTATCTGACTTCGTTGCCACCAGGTAGGTAGCCATTGGCCGTGTATCACCCTTTTTAATCTTCAGAGAAGACGCTATCTGTAAATCTTCGAAATATTTCCAATTCTCGCCGCAATATACAGCGGGTTTCATCTCCTGAACGCCTCCGTCAGTCCGACGCTGATCAAGGCCAATTATCGCGCCACAATCGCTGTCTGCAATCTTATTTTCATCCTTTGAACATGCTAGGATAAGGCATAGCAGGATAAATATAATTAGTCTTTTCATATAGGTGTATTTTGGTTTTAACATTCACTACGCATATACGCTGCATTCGTGTTATGGAAATTAGATGTTATCAACATCATACAATTATCCGGGTAACATTTTCGTTTGATTATTCCTGACCGGCTTGGCCAGTATTATTAATTCGTTATTTTAGCCGTCCTGTTCGCATCGATCCTATGCTGATCCTGTCTAACCGGATTGCCCAACCCCCTAGTAACTCCTCTGCTCAAATTTTGACCGTGTCGCAAGACCTAAGGGAATCCTATTACTATAACCGTAAAGCACACCAGAGTATGAAACACAGAGCAAAAAGCAAACCCCGGCGTAGTGCCAAAACTAAAAGTCTTCCAGATCATCTATCACTAGATTGGTTCTTTGCTTCAATTCCAGAAGCGCCCGTTCCCTCGAAACAGGTTCTTTCTCCTTCTTTAAAACAGAAACCTCGGCAGTCAAAGTAGCCACCTGATGTAATAAAACCTTTATCAAAGCCCGCTCCCGGTTCATCTTATCTCCGGGGGCCGATGGCTTTTTAGGCCAGTTCTCCAAAAGTTCATGAATTCTTCTCAGGGTTTTTGGATGAGGGACCTTTTCCCCGCTCTCCCAATAAGCAACGGTTCTCTTCGAAACGCCCATCTGGTGGGCAAATTCGTCCTGTGACAAACTGGCTTTCTCTCGAAGGTCTTTAATTTCTTGTTTATGGATGGCCATTTTCTTTAAATATTATTCAATAAAGTACATCAATAATTATAAAAAATTCATCGAAAAATACTTGTCAGTTCATCAAAAGTTCACTAATATTGCATTAACAAAGTAGTTAATGACATTATGAACGCAAATATAGAAAAAACAAATGATACGCAACTAGTCAAGGCGCCACTGACAAAAAAAGAACGATCCGCGCTGTCTAATAAGATTACTGGATGGGGTAAGCTGGCTAATGCGGTTCTCAAAACGGGTCTTAATGAAGGCACTTTGAAACGGGCGGCTGCCGGAATGGACGTAAAGCCAGAAACTGCAAAAAAAATCATTGACTTCCTTTCACTCTAACCACTACAATCCACTCACCATGAACACCGTAAACCTCTTTAAATCACTGGCCGATCACTTCACTCTACCGGTTCTACAGAAGAAAGAGAGTACTTCTCTGCACGACTACCGCTGGGAAGGCACCAATATAGTGATGGAAGTGTTCATGGAGAAAATCGACGGAAAGGAAACGGCTGAAGACTACTTATACAACTTAACAGTAGATATACAGGATTTCCGCAAGCACTGTGAAGAAACCAACGACACAGTAGAGGTAGACGGCAGTTTCTGTGGGTGGTTTGAGGGTATTTCTTGGTTCGATAAGCAAGTGGAGGCGGAAAGCTACGCGGATCAGTTCATCGCCCAAATAAAGGCAGATTACGCCGCCTGGTTAACGAAGAAAGCTATTTAATCACCCCTTATAAATAACCTGAACATGAAAAAATCAATCTCAGCGATGGCTGGTAAAACCGTCAAAATTAAACAAGAAGCGAACGGAATTGGCGGACGAGAAATAGTCATAGAAGACTACTGGTATAACGTATCCGGGAAAAGCTGGAAGGAGTCAAACGGCAACCCAGCAGCACTCAATTACGCAATGCGTACAGCGATTGGAAGTATGCAAATACCTATGGATGATGAGGTGCTGTACGGAAAGATAGGAGGCCTTGGATACCTCGTCCATGTAAATGAGCTTGAAAGCCAAAACTAAACAACAGTCGGCCCGAAACCATCCGGGAGTAGGGTCTCTAATAAATCTCTAATTAGCTCTAATAAACACCACCAAATCATGAACACTCAACTTGTACACACAATTATTACTGCCGGGACTACTTACATGGTAGCCGGAACAGCTCTGGCCTTGTTTGGCCTGTATAAAATGGGCATTGCTGGACTGATCCGGGATTTCTTCATTGGTAAAACGGCTAATAATGGATAATTCCTTGTATCAGGCATTTACGGGCAGTTACGATGATTTGACTGCTTACTCCAAAGCCACTAATACCAGCCAGCCATGAAATACACAGTAAACGACATAAAGATCTTACATCCGTTCATATACGAACCTACAGGGCTGACAATACCCTATGAATTAAATGGGGAACGGAACCTGCAGGTATTATCAATCCTGGCTTTAATGAGGGCGTTGATTGATACCGGAATGATCCTGGAATTTGACGAAAGGAGTTGTGAGGTAAAGAAGCCTGCAGGCAATTGGGTATCGATGGAGCACTATGTGCAGAACACATTTGATGACCTGGTAGCACAAGATATTGTCCTCCATTACCTAAATAACACAGCCACCAAACCAACAATTTAACATGAAACTTGAAACACTCACACCAGCACAAGAAGCTAAAATACCAGAGATAAGAAACTACTGGCTTAACTATATCCTATCCTGTCAAAACAGACTTGATAAAGAGAAGGCACGTAAAGGCATTGAATGGATGTATAACTACTGCGGAAAGAAGCCCCCTATCATCATATTCATGGATAGCCCATTTGGGTGCCAGGTAGCGGCAAATTTCTTTTTAAAATTTTTTGAAAATAAGCACCCGGCCAACATCTGGGCCAACATCAGGGCCAACATCGGGGCCAACATCTGGGACAACATCTGGGCCAACATCAGGGCCAACATCGGGGACAACATCAGGGACAACATCTGGGCCAACATCGGGGACAACATCAGGGACAACATCAGGGACAACATCAGGGCCAACATCAGGGCCAACATCGGGGACAACATCAGGGCCAACATCGGGGACAACATCAGGGACAACATCAGGGCCAACATCAGGGACAACATCGGGGCCAACATCGGGGCCAACATCTGGGACAACATCTGGGCCAACATCGGGGACAACAAACTTACTCACTATGAAACGAGCTGGATGGGCAATGTCGGCAACTACGGTTGGGTTGCATATATAGATTATTTTCTTCAGTTGAAGCTAATCCATTCTGATAGAGAGAAAGATTTCAATGCATTTAAGGATCTCTTATTGTCCGGAGTGTTTGACATGATTCAATTCGATGGATTATGCATAGTATCCGATATGCCGACCCAAATAGTAAGGAATGCAGCTGGCAGACTTCACAATCCGAATGGGCCTTCTGTTGAATTTAAGGATGGATGGTGTCAGTATAATATCAATGGCCGTATACTTCCATCTTGGATATGGGAGAAAGCAGCATCCGGAGAGATCACTAAAGAATTGTTCCTGACGGAGTCAAATAGCGAAATAAAGGGCGGTATTTATGAGGTGATGGGCCAAAAACGAATGATGGATCTGCTGGGAGCTATTGAAGTTGACACAAGGACCATCACACATAGAAATGGTGATTTGGAAGTCCTGAGCCTACTGAAAACTAAGGAGCGATTCCAAGAAATAGGAAATGAGCCGTTTGCGTGGGTTAAAATGATATGCCCTTCCACCGGAACACAATACTTGCAAGGGGTAGAGCCTCATCATACAAATGCACTGGATGCTATCGCGTCACTCTCTCCTTTCAAAGCTGAAGAATATTCATTCGATTTAAGATCATAACACTTTATTAACAACAAAATTCTAGAAAATGAAAAATGTATTACGTGGGCATCAAGGAGATGTTCAATTCACAGGAATCAAATCAATTCCAACTGGCGCTAAAAAGATAGCAAATAAACCTATCGCGCTGGGAGAACATTCCGGACATATGCACGTTCTTACCGGTGATGTTCAGATGTTTGAAATTGAAGGCCGTATTATTTGCGCTGTTGGTGCGGATGGCGCTAGGCTTCAGCACGTTCATGAATCTAACTTTTCCGAAGCGTGTTGGAAGACTACCAATGAGCTTCAGAAAGCAGATCATAATTCGCACCTCCTGCCAGAGGGTAACTATGAGTTCTATATACAGAACAGCTACAACCCATACAGTCGATTAATGGAGCAAGTGATCGACTAAATTTCGAACCATTCAATCCCTTTACCATGAAACAAAAACGCTCAAAATGTGGACTATTATACTACTTGGCTTACTGGTTGTTCTGCTTGCCTTTATTGTTACTGTACGCTGGTTCAAAGGTGCAGGAGGTGATGAGCCGCATTGTATACCGCGTGATCTACAGACCAGAAGGCGTAGACGATGATTGGATGGAAGATGAATGGATGGGGGTATGATGCCGCACCTTCTCGCAATGATCCTGGCAGTAATTGCCTTTCAAACAGTAAGACAATATTATGCCTGGAAGAATAAAGATAGAGATTGACGGAGTGCTGATAGACGAGCGTCCATGGTTTACACTTAAATATCTTAAAAACATTATAAACGATGCGCAAGTATCATTCGAGAATCCGCAAATCACGATCACTACCGATGAACAGCAGGTTAACAGATGGGATACTACTATTGAGCGGCGGGGTGTCAGCGATATTATTTATCCTGATGTTGATCAAGATAGCGATTGGGTACGTAGAACAGCATAAGATATAGTTTTTCATAACGTGGATAGATAAACCCGACTTGTATAGACTCGCTGGGGACTTTTAAAGAGATTTTTCACTATAGGGTTTATAAGGGTTTTCATAGGATTAGGATAACCGCTGTTGTTTTGACTCTGGCGGTCTTTTAAAAAGTTCTTTCTAATACTGGTTAAAAATATTGCAACGCTGCGATTCGTGGACGCCCTCCCTTCCATGAGGGTAAAGAAAGATAAAGATGGTCTAGCAGCGTTGCAACTTATTGCGGGTGGTGAAATTAGCCACTATCTAGGTGACGCAAAAACCTAGAGAAGCGGAACGAAAGGATTTATGAAATAGTAAATCGTTGGTAAATGCGTCCCCGTTCTGCATTTGCAGGTAACCAATCCTGCCCCGCAACTTCTTTCCATATCGTGTGAGTGTTTAGGTGTGGTTTCCCGGCAGTGTTAGGGCTATACTCTCGAAGGGTGGCCGGGAGCAATTTCATAGGGATAGTTGTCGAACCGGTTTTGTTTCTACATGACCGGGACAAATGAACAGGTGTCGGAATGGTAGACGACGACTATAGTTTAGGCGAATGCTGTGCCCCATGGTGACGATTATGGGAAGGCTATAGACGAACAACTTGCAGGTTCGAATCCTGCCCTGTTCACACAGCGGGGGTTTATGTGTACCCATACATGCGGTGAACCACGTGAGTAAGTGGTAGTTCCGGAAGGCCAACACGCGGGTGATCCGGGGAAGAATGAAAACGCTAAGACAAAAGCACATAAAGTGCCGGTGGCGTGCCGGCAACATGGAGCGCGTGGGTATAATGGCGTAATTGGTATGTCACCTGCTTGCAACGCAGTTCCAGGTGTTGGTTCGAATCCAACCGCGCTCCCTACTGTTTTACAAACCAGCCTCTCCCTGGGCTTCGTGCGGGGATATTACCGGAAAGAAACCGGATTTGACGCAAAGACAGCAATTAGCGGGTAACGCCTAACCCCGGAAGAGTAGGCGATCATTTTTAAACCCAAAACTTCTCAATGAAAAAGTACAGAGAGTTTCACAATCAATTTGATGATCCGGTGAACGGAGAATCAACAGTGAATCAGGAAACACCTGCCGCTGAAGGCGTCGCGCTGGTAAACGGCCCGGAAAGTTAAACGGAAAAGAAAAGAGTACGCAACCAGGTCGGCAAAGACAGGGATCGAAGGACGGCCGACCTGGTTATTTTGAAAGTAAAAAATTCACGTTAAGCAACATATCATGGATAACAATTTAGCTTCATTTTCACTTGACCCTAAGCTCTTGCAGCCCATCATCGAGACACATATAAAAGGCGCTATAGCGTCTATACTTGGCGAACCAGGTCAGGTGATGGAAAAGGTGATAAGCCAGATCATGACCCAAAAAGTTGATGAGCACGGACGCATTAGTAATTATTCCAGCGACAACAAATACAACTACATCGATATAGTGTTTCGGAATACTATATCCAGAGTCGCAAAAGAGGAAATAGAGAACTGGGCCAAAGAGAACGCCGGGACCATCCGTGAATCTATCAGAAAGCAGCTGGCGACCAAAAAGTGCCAAGACTCGTTCGCTAAATCAGTCGTCGATGGCCTAGTAAAGTGTGCCAGTAGCAACTACTCTGTAAGGGCTGATTTGAAATTTGAATCATCCGGACGGGAATAAGGGGGTGCAGCGGATGTTACCGGATCGCTGCCGGTCATCCCCTCTGAATAGAAAGCCCACTGAGAACAGCAGGCCTGTTAACGAAAAATAATCATTAATAAACACCAAATATACTGAAAATGGAACAAACAACTCTAAAACAAGAATTGCAAAAATTCAACGTAACAGATGCCGCAATTGCTGATATGAAAGAAAAGTTTATGCCGCTTGCGATTTCTGGATTGGATGACAAGGAGGGTATAAGGGCGGTCCATGACGCACGTATGCTCGTAAAGGGGAAGCGCGTTGAGGTTGAGAAGGTTAGAAAAGCCCTGAATGAAGACGCTTTGGCTTGGCAGAAGACTGTCAATGCGGAAGCAAAGCGTATCACCGGCCTTTTAGAGCCTATTGAAAGCCATCTGGAAGCAGAGGAGGATAAGATAGAAAAGGAGAAAAAGCGCATAGAAAAGGAAAAGGAGCGTCAGGAGCAGGAGCGTATAAACGGCCGCATAGCTGAATTGATTGCCGCCGGATGCATGTATGATGGTCGCTGCTACTCTTTCGGACATCTAACCATTGATCCTATCCAAATCAAACTAATGGATGATCAGCCCTTCCTGGATTTTATGTCCACCATTCTTGACCTGAAAGCGCAAGAAGAAGCGAAAAAGGCCGAAGAAGCCAGACTCAAAGAGGCAGAGGAGGCCAGATTGAAGGCAGAACGAGAAGAACTGGAACGGGCCAAAAAAGAACAGGCAGAACGTGAAGAAGCTTTCCGGAAGGAACAACAGGCTATCCAGAAAGCCAGAGATGAGCACGAGGCAAGAATGAAGGCTGAGCAGGAACGAATCGCCAAAGAGGCGTTGGCGATTCAAAAGAAAAAAGACGATACCAGGATTGAAGAGCTTTCCGCGGCTGGGCTTTCCAATTACGACTTTAAAGATCAGTCTTTCGTATTCTACGATATCAACGTGTCGATGGTAGAAATAAAGACACTCAGCAATGAAGAATGGGCAGCCCTTTTATCAAAGATAACCCCTGTGATTGCACAGAGAAAGAAGGAGGAAGAAGAACGTTCAGCAGCCGAGCGGCGGAGAGCAATAGAGTCTGCTGCAGAAAAGGCCCGACTGGAAGCTGAAGACAAAATAAAGCGCGAGGCCGAAGAAAAGGCGGCTAAAGAAGCGGCCGAGAAAGCTGAAGCCGAAAGGCAGGAGGCGTTACGGCCCGACAAAGAAAAACTACAAGCCTTTGCATCAGGTATAACCAGCCTCTTAATCCCTTCAGTAACCAGTGAAGGAGCACAGCAGATTGTCAATGATGTGCAGGTAATGTTGGGCAAGATTCAGGCGCATATTCTCAATAAGATTAAAGCTCTATAACCATGGAAACTTCGGTAGCGAAAATAAACGGAAGTTCTTTAATGGCTGAGGCCACTTATTCCGCCGGGAAACTTAAATCAGCCGAAGAGTTTATGAAGAAACTCAACGCTGATCCGCCGGAAAACGAACTGAAGCCAACGCCGGACGGTCAGGCCAAAACATTGCCAATTTCATTTGTGCAGATGAATCTTGATGAAATTTATTTAGGCCAATGGGGAACAACGGAATTGAAACTAACCCAAGTAGCGAATGAGTTCATAGGTAATTTGTTGCTATGGGTTATTCACCCTATTACCGGAATCAGAATAGAACGCCCAGGCACTGCTGCTGTTCAAATTACTGTTGATGCCGCACCAGACGAGATAAAGGCGGATAAACGTGCAAAAAATGCGTGGGCACTGGATATGCAGAATAAGAAGCCTAACGCTATGTATTTGGCCGCTCCGAAGCTGAAATCTGAATGCATTAAAAATGCCGCCGCGACCCTTGGAAAGATATTTGGCCGTGACATAAACAGAAAGGCTGAATTCACGGACACCTACGAATCGATATACTCAAATGAAATTGAGGTAAACGAAGTCAGGGCGGAGATAGAAGCGCAGTTTAATAATTGCAAAACAAAAGAGCATCTAGCCGACATCTGGAACAAATACCAGGAATATCAAGGTAACCCTCAATTCAAGAAATTATTCCAGTCTAAAAAAGCTCAATTATCATTCAAATGAATACAATGTATACAGCTGTCGAAGAATGGAAGGCCGCCCGCTGTGGGAAGTTTACCGCCAGTGAAATATCTAAGCTCCTTCAGTCCGGGAAAGGGAAGGGCGAGTACTTCGGTAAGGGTGCTATGACCTACATTTTAGAAACAGTAGCTGAAGTAATAACAGGCGAGGTTGTGGAAGCTACCGGAAAGGCGCTTGAATGGGGCTGGGCCAATGAGTACGATGCCATCCTTGAATATGAGAAGCGGATGGGCGTAAAAGTGGAGTACTACGGCTCTGGACAGCCGAAGTTTGTGCCTTACAATGAGGTGGCAGGTGGCTCTCCTGATGGCGAAGTAGGTGCGAAACTTTTGATTGAAGCGAAATGCCCATGGAACACTGCCAATCACATCCGATACCTGAAGATGGAGAAAGCTGAAGAGTTAAAAAAGGATGATTTCGACTACTACTGCCAGGCTCAAATGAACCTGCTATGCACCAAACGAGAAGTTGTTCACTTTGTTAGCTATGACCCTCGGGTGATTGACCATAAGCTCCGATTGGCTATCCTCGAATTAAGGAGAGATGAAGAACTGATCAAAGAGATCGAAGATAGGATCGCAGCAGCTACTGAGATTGTAAAATCCATAATAAACCGCTTTTTATGACCACACTAATAGGCCGCACATTCTCCTACAGATACCATGGAAAGGAGATAATCAGGAAAGTAGTAGAGCTGATCAGGGGCAAAGAACCGATGTACAAACTACTGGACCCGGTAAATCACACCTGGCATCATGCATATGTGAGCGTGTTTAACCAGATGTTCAAGCACCACTCAGCAGGGCCGGTCATCCGGGACAAGAAGAACAAAGGGAAGACAATTAGGTCAAAACAACTTCAAAACATTTTTGAATGAGTAATGTAATTGGTTTATCCAAATACCACGAAGACAATCTGCGCAAGCTTGCGGCATATCTGCTGAGTGGGGAACTAAAGGCAAAGTTTGATATGACATACTTTACAGAATACCACTCTATTCTTGAAAATGTTTCCACTGAATGTGGTACCGTAGGTTGCGCAGCAGGACATGGGCCGCATGCAGGTATACCGAAACTAGCCAGTGAAACGTGGTCAGAATACATTGAGCGCCAATTTGGTATTGGACTAGAAGGCTATAACTACAGCTGGTGTTTTCAGGGCGATTGGTCTAGACTTGACAACACACCAGAAGGGGCTGGTAAGAGAATACTATGGCTTTTGGACAAAGGCATTCCCGAGAACGCCAGAGACCAGTGCAATAAACGTGTCCCTCTCTGTTACCTCTAAACCATTCCTCATGCAGCAGATGTCATTAAATTTCGAAAGTAAGAGCCCGATAAATGCCGGCCGGCTAAAAGGCCAGAACAAACGGTTATTTGACTACTTGGTTGCAGGGAACACCATCCATTGTTTCCACCCTGCAATGAAAGAATTAAGAATAGGGTATTTGAACAGCCGTTGCGCGGATCTCTGCAGGGAGCTAAAAGAACAAGGACAGGATTTATACAAGCGGTGGAAGAAGGTAAAGGACACGGACGGAAACGAGGTAACGGTAAGGGAATACAGTTTGACACCATTTAAACACTAAAAATAAAAACATCATGTATAAAGAATTTGATTTAGAACGGGCGAAGAATGGCGACCCGATCGTCTTTAAGAGTGAGATCAATGGGCTTGAATACAGGGAAGCTAGAATTCTCTGCTTTGACCGAAAATCACGAGATGATCGATTCCAGATTATAGCACTAATAGGAATTAACGACGAGGAGCGCTCAGGTGTTTTTGATAAGCATGGCTGCGACCCTTCTGGCAGCCAACGCCTTTTCATGGCCCCGGTTAAGCGCCAGGAGTGGGTGAATATTTACAGAGACACCAGTCACCCTGCTGGATATAGGACCGGAAATGTCCTACATGAATCTCAGGAAGCCGCAGAAAAAGGCACCAATGAAAAGTGGCTCAACCAAAACAACTTGGTAACGACAGTTTTAATCCGTGAATGGGAGGAATAACCTATGGGAAGAATCGGAAAACAAGTTTACAAGTTCGACCTGGCCGGGAAGCTACTGGTTAGATACCCATCCATCAACCAGGCGGCAGAGGCCAATAATATGACAGTAAACGCAGTCAATTACTACATAAGACTGAATAGGTCCTGTCATGGCGTGAGATTTAGTTTAGATGAAACACCGGCAGCGGAGGAAGGGAAAGGCAGGAAGGAATTCCCTTGGGAGAAGGACGGTATGTTTGATGTGAGTGGCTGGGCAACGGTTTGTATATAATTTTTACATCACAACTTTAGGAGGGAACATGGCGAGGATACGTAGCGTAAAACCAGGATTTTGGAATGATGAAAAGATCGGGCAGGAACCTGAGACAGTCATGTTAACCTTTATAGGGCTATGGACTTTTAGTGATGACTATGCAGTAGTAAGAGCCAACCCCCTTTGGTTAAAGAATCAGATCTTCCCTTATAAAGACAAGCTCAGAATTGACGCTTTTTCAGGCTGGCTGAATCGTTTGGTGGAGTTGGAGGCGGTGATTCCGTTCATCTATAGAGGTGAAAGCTACTACTGCATCAGAACTTTCCGCAAACATCAGAAGCCCGATAGACCGTCCAAGGCGAGGAATTGTCCTGAGGTAGAATTGATGTTGATAATGAAAGGATTAGGGTATGAACTAAATGAGGAAGGCGAATTTATAAAACACTCGATGAGTACTCGACGAGTAATCGACGAACACTCGTTGCTGGAAGAGGAAGAGTATAGGGAAGGGGAAGAGGAAGAGTATGTGGAAGCAACACTCGCGCATCAAAAATCTGGTCCTTTACCGAATGAACCAGAAACGCCACCCCCAGTTGCGCCGCCCCCCTCCTTGCGTGTCGGATTCTTCCCAAACAAAAACGACTTGGCTATGGAGCTTCCTGAGATTAGAATTGGAATTGCAATTCAGAGAATTAGACTAACAAAAAAAATTGACATTGACCCTATTCAGGTAGAGGGGCTTTGGGACGTATTTAAGCAGGAATATTTCACCGGCAATAAACACTACAAGGACGCTGAGGATGTTTACAGGCACTTTGGAAACTGGTTAGAATATCAAAAATTTTCAAATGGAACCGCACGAAAATCGACAACTACAGACAGCATCAACGCCGTTAACGCCGCTTTTGCTGACGTCCAACGAGATCTGGATGAGGCAGTGCGCCGCGGAGCAGAGGATAAAGGACATTAACACGCAATCGTTGGGCAAGAAGTTTAGCGACATGATCAACGAGATCACGCTAATAACTGGGCTGCGGGTTGATGAACAGCAGGCGAAGCCCTTCGCAGTCCTGCTCAGCAAGTTCCTTCTATCCTACTATGGCATGCTTAGTTGCTCAGAAGTAACTCTCGCGTTTAGACTGAATGCGATGGGTGATCTAGCTGGTTTCACAGGCCAGGGAAAGGAGTCTGATAAAATCGATTTCTACGGGTGCAATTTGACGATTGACCATATCGGAGGGGTCTTACACCGGTATATGCAAAAGCGGGCAAATTTAGCCGGTAAGCTTGCCAACCAGAGGGAAGATTCAAATTACGATCCACCGTTAACACCGGAACAGATCGAAATGGAAGACAAAATGTTTGCAAACGAGTACTTCAGAAAATATCTAAATGGGGAATTATCGAACATAAGCATGGAATATGCATACCTGGTATATGACACATTGGACAAACGCGGAATGATCGGCCTGTCAAATAAGAAGAAAACAACGTATATGGAAGAGGCTCAAAGGATCAGAGACAGGGAAATAGCAGCACCCCCCGTTAGCTTTTCGGAACGAAAGGCGCAGAACAAGTTAATGGAAGCTTACCTAAACGACATGATCCCGCGAGAAGAAGCCAATCTGGTTAAGTGTATTGCAAAACGCCTGGCGCTGATGGACATTTTAAAAACCTGGAAAGCTACAGGCATAACAAAAATATTTGACATATGAAAAAGTGTAATTCATGCGGGTACAACAAAGAACTCAATGCCTTTGTCAAAGATCCAAGAAATAAAGACGGCAGGAAAAGCTACTGCATCCAGTGTGCAAGGGACAAGAGCAGGGCGGCAGGTGCCAAAAAACTGGAAGAAAGACAAAAATGGGCGCCGATATGACAGCAAACCAGAACATACGAGTTAACATTATCTGGCTCCGCAAACAGCACAATTTATCACAGCAACAGCTGGCAGATCTTATTCAGATCAAACGGTCATTGCTCGCGGCGTGGGAAGAGGGCCGTTCAGTACCGCAATATGACGATTTGATAGCAATCAGCGATTATTTCAATATCGCGGTTGATGAAATACTCCGGTTTGAGCTGAAAAAATGCTATTCAAGACAGGTTATGTTATTACCGAAGCTTACAATAGAGATCAAATGAAAGGCGTCAGGATGACCAAAGAACAGCTGAAGAAATGTGCCGCTGCAGTCCTGAACCAGGATGTTATAGCGGAGCTGGAGAAGCCAGCGAAGAAGAAAGAAGGGCCTCAGCTGCCTAAAGAGGATCCACCGCAGGTACAGTGGATGTGGGGGCAACTCGTAGGTTGGTCACTTGCCACCGGGATATATGTTAAGAGAGAGCACAGGTTCGATGAAAAACGTCATTGGCGCTTTGATTTTGCCCTCCCAGATAAGAAGATCGGGATCGAGTACGAAGGACTGAACAGCGAGAAGTCGGGCCACACCACCCTGAAAGGTTACACGAAGGACACCGAGAAGTACAACCAGGCGCAGACCCTCGGATGGAAGGTGATCAGATTCACCGTAAAGAATTATAGGAAAGTAATTGAAGTACTTGAACAACAACTGGAAATATGAAGTATTTAAGTGTTTGCAGCGGCATTGAAGCGGCCACAGTGGCCTGGCATGAACTAGGTTGGGAGCCTGTCGCCTTCTGCGAGATAGAAAAGTTCCCCAGCCAGCTATTACAATACTACTATCCCTGGGTTCCCAACCTTGGAGATATGACAAAATTGAACATAAATGAGTACTACAAAAGCACAACTTTCGATCTTCTCGTTGGAGGAACCCCCTGCCAATCATTCAGCATCGCCGGACTCCGAGGTGGATTGGGTGATGAACGTGGTAACCTCGCCCTTGAGTTCTGCCGAATTCTTTTACACAAACAGCCTCGGTGGTTCGTATGGGAAAACGTTCCAGGGGTTTTCTCTTCCAATAACGGGAAAGATTTTAGCTCAATCCTCACAGCCTTTCGGGAATGCGGGTATAGTTTCGCCTACCGGATTCTTGACAGCCAATATTTCAGGTGCCAGTGATAGCGCACGATACAAGGCTATTGGAAATAGCATGACCAAACATGTGATGTTGTGGATAGGGAAGCGAATTGACATGGTACAACAGGTAATTGAATCACTGAAGTAAAACGAAATGACCTCCTACCTCCAATACCGCAGCGCCCTGAAGCTCGGCCAGATCGAACCGGAAAGGAAGAAGCCCCGGAAGAAGATACGGCCGGTCAGCAAGAAGAGGGCAGCAGTTAACCGGATTTACGCGGCTATATCCCATCCCATATGGAAGGGCAAGCCATGTGAAGCGAAAACACCGGACTGTATCAAGTGGGCGCAAGGCATCCACCACCCGGAGGGGAATGAAACGACAGAGAAGCTACTGGACCCCGATAACATGATGGCCTGCTGCAACCCGTGTAATAGCTGGATTGAGGCAAACGACGATGAGGCCCGCAGGCGAGGTTTAAAACGATCACGATTAAACAAAAAATAATGCACATCAAATCATTAAAGAAAGCCAATACACTACTGCAGCAGCTGGAAGCCCTTGACAAGGAGATTATCTGTATACAGAAATATGCGCAGGTAATCCAGGATCAGCACCTGGACATACAGCTGGAGCTGTCACATAAAAAGGTGGAAGCAGCAGTTGCATCGTTTGAAACATATGATTCCGAATTCCCCCTTAGCAGAATGTACCAAATACAGATACCAACCTTTTTTGACTTAATGCGTGATCGCAAAGAAACAAAGGAAGATAAGGAGAAATGTAAAATGGAGATTTCGGAAGTCATCGCCCTGCAGGTACTGGGTGTGATGATTGCTCACAAGGAGGCTGAACGGATGTCGATTATTAACCAGCTCATGGCATACGGCTTTGAGGTAAATGTTTGATAAATGACCAGCAGAGCCACAAAGCACCTTATGGAGCCGCCTGAGGCTATCCTTCTGACACTACCGGTTGCCTTCTTCCAGGATCGCGGCATGACCTGCGCGGAGTTTTACCCATACTTCGAGCGACTTATGAAGCACCCGGACAGCTTATGGAACTTCAAGCTTACAAACCTTCCCACGATGGATGTGGCCTGGGTGTATCTGGTTTTTGACGGGTTCGTTCAGTACCGCCTTAACCTGGTTCAGTATGAGCGTAACGTCACCAAAGTGTTTAAGGATGCCCCTTATGGACGTGCTCGTGTTTTTGAGGCCTGTAACTGGGTTATTCTGTGCGGGCCACCTATAAAGGCACCTTTCGATATACCAATGCGCGGGTTTCAGGGCTTCAGATATTCAAAACAGCTTTTTTAAACGTCCAATTTATGAAACGTCATTTATCAATATCCGTACGAGGTGCCCTCAAATGGTCGGATGAGGATCTTTCTGGCTTGTTCGAGGACATGGATACCTGAGACTCACTTACGGCTGATGAGGCCAGGGAATACCTGCAGGAATGCCTGGCAGATGGTAAGGAGAAAATACCCTGCGGTCAGTGCGACAACTTCGATTACCAAACCGGGTGTAAAGGACATCCATCAAACGATAGCAATGATACTTCTGAATAAAGTAACCTTTGATCAGGTTCAGAACAGCAATACAGATACGGTATACTATTCCGCCCGTACACTCTGGTGGACTGACGATCCCAACGATCTTCAGCAGACCAAGCCCCTTCCTGAAAAGTTCAGACGGCCCGGGATGGCGCCTGACTTAGGGGCTAGTCTGCCGTGTGACATCTTTGGCGTAGTTCTTTTTCAGATTGAAAAGAGCACATGGTTAGGTGACCTGGAACGCATCAAGTCCCATTATGGCAGCCTGGAAGCGTTCATGGCTATGCACCATAAGAACTTTCAGCCAGAGGCCGGCGATCCGCTCAGCATGTTTTCCGACAAGCAAACATTCATTGACGCAGTAAACCGCCAGAACCATGGAGCTTAAAGATCAATGTTGCACTAAAGAACAAGCCTTGCGCCTTGTGGAGCTGGGTGTAAAGCCACGGGCCACCTTCTACCACATGAAGGCAAAGGACGGACCGCATGGGGAGTATATCGCCTACGGTTGGACCAGCCATGCGATCGCGCCCGCATACAATGTGGCGGAGCTGGGGGAGATACTGCCCAGTGAGACCTACACCATGCGTACTGGTAGCCCGTCCAGCGCGTATGCCAATTGGGAGTGGGTAGATCAGGGAAGTGATCGCGCCATGGGATTGTTTAATACAGAGGCAGAGGCCAGAGCCGACCAGCTTATTTTCCTGCTGGAAAGGAATCTGTTTGAGCTGCCTGCCGAGTGGTGCCAGAAGCAGCCCGAACCCGTGAAGGAGATTACCAAATGAACCAATTTGCTATGATAGATAAAGGTACGCCGTCGCCATATGTGATCCCCGGATTGTTGCGCGGCAAGTTGGACGAGAGTATCGTCATTAAGGAGGTTTGTAAATATTATGACCAACCACAAACCATAGTATTCAGACGGTACATGCGTCAAGATTTACACATACGGCAGGTAGTAATGTATATCATTTCCCGGAAGCTGCATCTGGATTTTGTAACGATAGGAAAGTTATTCAAGGTTCATAGAACTACCGTCATGTATGCAGTGAAGTATGTGGATGGGCAGCTGACTGCCAAGCATAATAACATGTTCAAATCAGATGTACCCATTATACTGGACAGGATTAGGTACTATTATTAAATCACTAAAACAACAACCATGAGCGACAGGTATAGCTATAACATACAACAGTTAGCCAAAGAAATGGCGGAAGCCTACGGGAATCATATCGTACCGTCTGGATTGATCACGGCGGCATGTGTCGCAGTGAGGTGGGCCGCACACATGGCCAAATCATCGTATATGCGGGGAGCCTCTGACAAAGCTCAAGGGCTGCATTGTGATAGTGTAGACTGTGATCTTTACCTGCAATCTGTTGGATTGATACAGAGTGATATCGATATCGAAGCAAAGGAGTCAGTGAGCGAAACGTATAACGAGCGGGTCCGCAAAATAGCAGAGGAAATGGCTAAAGAACATTTTGAAAAGCTATATGGATCAGAAAAGTGGGCAGACTTGCCAGAAGGAGCGCTAAACACTTATACCGACGCGCTTTTAGGAAATGCCCGCATCGCAGTTGCCCACATGGCGGAGGCTTTAAAATGGGGATTCGCCAATGGAGTGGAAGACTCAATGGAAGAATCCGTGAGAGACAAGGCAATTATTGAATGGCAGAAAGTTTACGGCCTAATCCCCGATAGCGCACAGGAGGATAAACCTGAACCGTGCCCGCAGGAATTACGCTGCCACACCCGAAAACACCCGGAGGGTACTTGTGATTGTCAAAATATGGGGCTATTGACAGATAAGCCCAAACTTACTCAGTGCCCTGAATTCCCGCACTTTGGCGCATGCTATCCCGATGCCAGATGTATAGATGGGTACTTATGGGATTTGGATAAGTGCGAAGACGGCCAGTTATATGGAGGCGGCGATGATCCATGTCCTTTCTGTAACACAGATGCTTATAAAGAGTGGCACGGATGGGAGGACGCGGACCAATCTAAAAGGGCAAAGATATTGGAGCATATCGCTTACCTCCATAAGAAATACCTACCGCAATCGGAGGGCGGCCAAAATGGATAACCTAAATTTCTACGTTGTTGTTCATCAGACAAAACACCCGGATTACCCTGTAATGTCAGGATATGATGTTGAAGCAAATAATCAACATTCAGCCGAACAAGTCGCCCGCAGGATGTTCTGTGAGGATACAGGGTATCAATTTGATCAAACAGCAATAAGATATGTAAAGACCGGCAGGGAGGCGGGTAGTGATGAAACTCGGTAAGGATGACCGACACGATCATTACTGGATCGAGAACGGCCAGCTGTATGAAAGCTACAATACTATTCGGGGCCTTAGATGGCGGCATATTGGCCCTGTACCAGGCATGGAAGATTGTGACCGATGCACGGAAGCAATGATAATATTCATCGAAAAAGAATACTCAGAATGAAACTAAGCAAAGCACAGCAGGAAGTAGTAGATAAGATGCGGGAGGGGTGGATATTCAAAAAGGGAAATTTTAACGGTTGCTGCTGGATAATAAATCCGCATGATCAACACCTGCATAGTATAACCGTTAGCAAGGCGACATTTAAGGCCCTTTATACACAGGACGTTATCCATCCGACATTTCATTCAAAATCAATTCACGAGCCTGATATCTACCAGCTCACCGAAAAATACAGAAGCAATGATAAGTGATAAAATACTGGGAATAATAGACACCACCCTTTACTATACTTCCACAAAAGACGGCAGGGAGTTAGCGGATAAGCTAACCGCGCTCATGTGCTACCGGGAAGTAAAAGCTTACTTCTCCTGCTTTAATAACTTCTGTGACCAGGAAGATTGGTCGCCTGTTGATGGAGACATAGCAGGGCATTTATGTGACGATTACCCGGAAGACATGATCCAGTGCGCCATTGAGCAGGTAAAAACCGAACTGGAATGATCACAATCTACGACATAGCATTTGGCCTTATCGGGATAGGGGTCTTCCTCCAGACAGGTCAGTGTTTGATCATGAGCTTCCAGGATATAACCAAGTTTAAAGATATTAAACGATGAGAGAAGAAATAAACGAACTCGTAAAAATTTGCTTTGAGGCTTCAAAGGCAGCCGGGTGGCATACTGACCCACTGACGGGTGAACTGCTTAACCGCAATAAGGGTGAAATGTTAATGCTCATGGTATCGGAAATATCCGAGGCTATGGAAGGGGAGCGCAAAGGGCTGATGGATGATAAACTACCACATCGGCCTATGGCCGAAGTTGAACTGGCAGATACCCTAATCCGTATCTGCGATTATGCCGGCCGCTGGGGATACGATCTAGGTGGTGCTGTAATAGAAAAGCTGAGGTTTAACGCTACCCGTGAAGATCACAAACTCGAAAACCGGCTTAAAGAAGGCGGAAAGAAATGGTAGCCGAATACACATACCTGGGTGATCGCCTGACCGATCCCCGCCTGAAGGGACAGGCCTGCAGCGCGGTACGTAGACCGGATGGAAAGTGCATCCGGGGAAAGAACGGCAACATGCTGGTCAGGTTTGCCTGCGGGGAAACGGTGGTGGTATTGGGAAGGTTATTGAGGAAAATAAAACCGGTTTAGGAGGCCGGACCATATGACAGAACAGCAAAAATATGAAATAGGCTTTGAGATAGTTGCCGGAATGCATGCAAGTGCATATAATCAGGACTTGGAGAGGGGCAGACTGGAAACACTATCAGGCACCATACTGCCTACGCCAGAAGAACTAGCCACAGAAGGATTAACGGAGATACCCGACTATTGCTATCGGGCCGTAGAATGGGAAAAGAAGCGGCTTAATAACCAGATAGCCTTTATTAGTCAGGTCCTGTTCAATAAGTTGGCTGAAATGGGGCTTAGTATCCAGCCAACTAAAACAGAAATACCGGAAAAATCCCCTTCCCTTCCGGAAAAATCCGCCGACTCTCATTCTGACCTTTGAACAAAAACAAACCAATGGAAAAAGAAATCACATACGAAGAGAACATTCTCCTGAAAGCAATTGAGCTGGCAAAGACCAGGCTTTCAAATACCTGGCACATGCTTCCCGAACCTACGCAGCAACTGGAAATCCAGTGGGCAATCCCTGAAGCTAAGAAGGCTATGGAATGGGCGGCAGAGATCGCGCATGCGGTCAATGGCCCGCAAATGAGCAAGGGCATAATTGATGCTATGCTTGCAGAATTAGGGGTAATACCGCCTATTGAAAAGGAATCTAAAACCGCACCGGGAACGGATACCGGTAAATAAATGATAACAAAAGAAACCTGCGTCAAAATATGGAACGCTCATAATGAAATCGAAAAGGCCGGAAAGCTCATTTCGGATTTGGCAGACCGAGTTAAAAAGGATAAGGACAAAAATCCTCCCTGCTTGCGAGATGCCTTTGGTGAACAGCGCGGCTTAATGTTGGGCGTACCGAGTGGCGAAAACAGCCATCAATTGTATAATGTGAACCTCGACTTGTCTGTAAAAGTCATAGAGCTACACATTGAAGAGCAAAAGAAGAAGCTGATCGAACTGATGGCCATAGCCAAAATCGAATTACAAGGATAAAACCGGCCCGGAGGGCAGATAATATATGAAAGTACTCATAGGACTTTTGTTTTGCCATTATCTGGCAGACTTCACCCATTTAAGCATGCCATACATGTTGCGGGCTAAAGCCACCGGCTCCCCCTGGTTCCCGATCTTCCAACATGCCATGGTACATGGACTGTTAATGTGCGCGTGGACGTGGTGGTCAGTCGGATTTGTAGCTGGTGGGCTAACCTACTGCATAGTGCTGCCAACACATTTTGGCATTGATGTCCTGAAGGGTAAACTGAACGTATGGTATCCCAATTTGCGAGATCACGCCAATCCATATTACTGGTATGTATTCGGGGCCGATCAGCTGCTGCACACCCTTGTTATATTGATTGTTTACAGAATAACGAGTCATTTATAAAACCAGTCGCCCCCGGTAGAGGGCACAGAGATTATGGATAATTCATGGGACAATTTTGAGCCAGCGCCGCTGGAGTTCTTTCATGGCCGATTGCTGCATTATTTTCACGAGTACAGGGAAAAGGAAGGAGAAAATGCTAGATGGGTGCCAATAAGCGGCTCTGAGCTGAACTGTATAATCGCCAAAGCAAAATTGGATACTTATGCCAAGTATCCGAAGCATGTCAGTAATAAAGCAATTCCGAAAACAGAAATGTAAACCGCCGCCCGGCGCTCCGGGCATATAGAGTATGTTTTTAACACCTGAAGCAGTAGAGTACTGCAAAGAAGTGCTGCAGATGCATAATGATTTCGAGCCAGCTGAAACTGTGATTGCAAATCATGTTCTATTCGATCAGTGGCGCCAGAAAACTAGACGTTTTGGGGTAAATAAGCTGATTTTCTACATCTTGATGGATGAAGTATATGGTGGCTCTAATATGAAAGACAGCAGTGGATTTTTGGGACGTGCGTTAAAAGTTAAGCAAGAGTAGACCACAGCCCGGGAAACCGGGCTACTTTTAAAACCATTGAGACAAAAATATTAAATTTGTGAAGGATGGAATCGATACAGATTACAAATATGAGTGTTGTTGACTTCCAGCGGATGCTGAAGCAAACAATCCAGGAAGCAAAACAGGAATGGGAGCAGCAGCAAAAGGCTCCTTCTGATTGGGAGGAATTAACCTTGGAGCAGGCCGCATCTGAAATGAACTGCAGCACGCGAACCATTCGCCGAAAAATGCGTGAATGCTCTATAAAAGGCTATCGTGTCGGGCGCCAGGTCACGATTCAGCGGAAGGACCTGAAGAAGATCCGCCAGGCTTCTGGAACGCGGGAGAGTTAGCAATCTCTTTCGCGTTCAGCTCATCTTCTATCTTAACATATTTCAGAAATTGCGCCTCCGACGTATGGCCTGTTATGGGCATTATAGCCTTTGGTGGATACTTCAAAACATAATACATCCATGTTGCATAAAATCGCCTCATAGAATGCGGCTGGAATAGTTGCCATCTTTCATAATACCTATCCACTTTAACCCCGCCTACGGTATATGCTATCAATTTCTTGCCCTTGATGCCAGCCTTTTCACATATTTTAGGTAACATCGATGCTAGATTTTGACGATGTACTATAGGAATCTTCCCGTTATACTTTTCATGGATCTCCCGAGCTATCCAGTGACATGGGATGGTAACCTTTTTGTCTGTTTTGCTGGTCAGTACTTCGAACACGTTCCCCACTAAATGATAGTCGTTTATCCGTCGGAGGTCTTCAACACGAAGCGCCAGGAAACACCCATACACAAAAAAATCCCTGTGCTTTATCTCAGCCGATTTGGTAAATGGGTAATTATATAGCGCTTCGACTTCTTCGTACGTTGGGGCTATAGAATCGGCATCTTCCTGTGGAACATTAAAGTTCGGGTGTTCGAATACTCTATTATTATGCTTCCCCTCTTTGTAGGCCCAGCTAAGGAATATCTTTAAGTTATTTATTATATTATAAATGCTGTTCTGGGCATACTCGTTTTTAACGGCCCAAACTACCAGCTCGTTAACGTGGTCAATTGTCATATTATATGATAGAACAAATCTGCTTTTCGGATCAGCGGCACACTCTTCCCACCGGGCTCGCATTCTCTCAAACTGAGCAATGCTTTTAGGGCTATATCGCTTCTTACTCTTCTTTTTTAAAACCTTCCCTGCCTCCATATCGGTTATCCATTTCTTATGATCCTCTATCAGGTTGTTTATAGGCTGTTTTTTCTTCTTCACCCCTGTCTCTTTATCAAGATAAGACTGCAGCTCATTCCGTAAAATAGGTTGTCCTAAGAAGATGTATTTGTCAGCGTATTTGTTGACCAGACCTACTATCTTTTCCAGGTGCTTTTTGCTTGTATCTGGCAGAGGTGTAGTATCTTTAACGCCGGTCGGGTATCGCAAGCGGTGGTCATCGCAGGAGAAACTAACGTAGAAGTAGTTATTCGCTTTGATAATGGAACAGGTCTTTGCCATAACAGTATGTCCAAAATTATGTCAAATATATGGCATTTTATGTCACAATTTGTCCCAATAACGGTCAACACGTGAAAACAATAATTGAACGTTGTCCGCATCCAGTAAGGTTTTAGCGGTTTTTATAACTTCTTATGGACCTGAGTGCCATAACGTGGAATTTTAGCATTAAAAAGGCCGAATTCCTTCGGCCTTTCTCTTTATCACGCTTTTGCGTACATTGTATATCCGATGTTCAAATATCCGCGCTAACTATGGAGATAAAAGTTTTGACTGCCCCGGGGCTGGGCAGTTCTGGTCCGTCACACTGGCAAACAATCTGGGAGCAGGAACCTGGTACTTTACGAATAGAACAGCAAGACTGGAATGCGCCTGTTTGCGCAGATTGGGTGGCTGCTATTGAAGCAGCCGTTGCCAAAGCAGGGCCACAGGTAGTGGTGGTGGCGCATAGTTTGGCCTGTATTGCGCTGGTGCACTGGGCGGCGCAAACCAAACTGCATATAAGAGGAGCATTGTTGGTAGCACCCGCAGACGCGGAACGTCCTTCTTTCCCCACTGAAGCAAAAGGCTTCTCTCCTATTCCTTTGCAGGCGCTTCCTTTTAAAAGCATCGTAGTAGGCAGTACAAATGATGGGTACACCACGATGGAGCGGACCAAATTCTTTGCGCAGGCCTGGGGCAGCCGCTTTGTGAACGCAGGCCCCAGGGGACATATTAATGCCGAATCAGGTTTGGGGGAATGGCCGGAAGGCAAGAAATTGTTAAAAGAGTTGCTGCACGACTGGCATACGCTCTAAGCATGTGGATAACTTATTTTATTCTTGTACTTTTGCAGGATCGGAGGCTTTTGCAGCTAAAATAACATTACCATGGACACAAAGAAAGTAGAGAAGATATCTAAAGCCCTGGCAGACCCAAACCGCTTGTTGATACTCAAAGAATTGAGAAAGAGCCAGGATTGTTTATACTGTTCCGAAGTGTATGAATTCATCGATCTTACCCAGCCATCCATCTCCCACCATCTTAAACAATTAACTGACGCAGAGCTGGTTATTTCAGTAAAGGAAGGACGACAGGTGAAGTATAGACTGAACAGCAAAATGCTGGACCAGTACGTAGAATTTTTACAGGCTTTAAAAAGCTGACAGTTTTTTTACAGACAACATATCGAAACATTTCTATTAATCTATAGCTTTGTACCTGGAATAAACTTTAAAGGTTCTTCAGGTTCCAATCTATCGAAGAATTTCAATGATTCAATAAATATGTTCCCTTATGCAACGATTATTATTATCACTAAGATCCAGTACACACCTGCTGCTGTTGTCTTCCCTGTTCGTAATTATACTACAGGCCTGCGCCAGTAAGGCCAATGAAAAAGAGGCGCCCGTGGCAGCTGCTGCACCCGCCGGGGTACCTGCGGACGGTCATATTGTAAAGCCCAGCTCTTTCAGTGACGACCTGCAGATCACCGGCTCACTGGTAGCCAACCAGGAAGTAAGCATTGTGAGCGAGCTGCCCAGGAAAGTGGTGCAGGTACATGTGAATGAAGGCAATGTAGTAGGCGAGGGCACCCTGCTGTTCCAGCTGGATGACGCCGATCTGCAGGCACAACTGGAAAGGCTGCGCCAGCAGGAAAAACTGGCCGCGCTGAACGAGGCCAGGCTGAAAGACCTGATAGAACATGATGCTGCTGTACAACAGGATTATGACCAGGCCATCACCAACCTGAAAGTACTGGAGGCAGAGATCCGCCAGCTGCAGGTGACCATCGGTAAAACCCGCATCCGCGCGCCTTTCAACGGCCGTATCGGTATCATCCACGCCTATCCCGGCGCGCTGGTATCTGCCAATACGGTGCTGACCAATATCGTAGACGATAGCCGTATCAAAGTGGAATTTGCGGTACCTGAAAAATATGCTCACCTGATACCGCTGGATAAAGACCAGGTATTCACGGTAGCGTCAGACACCGCGCAATACCACGCCGTGATCGTTGCGAAAGAGGCCACCATGAACGAACAGACCCGCACCCTGCTGGTAAGGGGCATTACGCCCAATGCAAAGCGTACGCTGGTACCCGGACAAAGCGCCCGTCTGAACCTGGCCCTGCGCACCGCAGACAATGCGCTGAAGATACCCAGCCAGGCGCTGATGCCATCTTCAGACGGCTATGCGGTGTATGTGACCCGGAACAAGACCGTTCAGATCACACCTGTGCAGATCGGCCAGCGCGGCGCTCATGATGTTCAGATATTAAAAGGATTGAGTGCAGGCGATACCGTTATCACCAGCAACCTGCTGCGCCTTACACCCGGCGCCGCTGTAGAACTGGTGACCATCAAATAAGACCTCCCTGCAGAGGTCCATTCTTACCACATAATTATTCCCATTTTTTATGAGTGCTATTTCTCAAATGAGCATCTCCAGGCCTGTATTGGCCGGGGTGATGTCTGTACTGCTCATCCTTTTCGGTATCGTAGGATATACGTTCCTGGGCACGCGGGAGTACCCTGTCACAGATTCGCCTATCGTTACCGTTACTACCGTATACCCGGGCGCCAGCGCAGACATCATTGCCTCGCAGGTGACCAAACCACTGGAAGAGGCGATCGCAGAAGCCAACGGCATCCGCGCCATGTCTTCTGTTTCCCGTGAACAGGTAAGCGTTATCACCGTTGAATTCAACCTGAACGCCGACCTGGAGGCAGCCGCCAACGATGTACGCGATAAAGTATCCAAATCAAGGCAGCAGCTGCCCACTGATATTGAGCCTACCATCGTTGAAAAATCAGGGCCTCCGGAATTCCTGGTGTTCCTTACAGTGAAGAGCGCCACGAAGAGCCTGGAAGATATCACCGACTTCGTAAACATCAATATTAAAGAGCGTTTACAATCTATACCCGGTGTGCGCATTGTAGATTCCTACGCCGGCCGTAAACGCGCCATGCGCCTGCGTATGGACCCCGTGAAGCTGGCAGCCTACGGGCTCACGCCTTCAGATATACAGACTGCATTGCAGCGTGAGAATGTCGACCTGCCCAGCGGCCGTATAGAAGGCCAGAACACAGAAGTTACTCTGCGCACACAAGGCCGCCTGGTAACGGAAGATGATTTCAATAACATGATCGTTAGTCAGAAGGATGGCGCCATCGTAAGGTTTAAAGACGTAGGCACGGCTGTTATGTCCTCTCAGAACGAGAGAACGGCTATGATAGAAGTAGAAGGCAAGACCGCCCTGTACGGAGTAGGTACGGGCGTTCAGCCGCAACGCGGCGCCAATTCCCTGGCTATTGTGGATGAATTTAAAAAGCGTTTCGATGAGATCGTGAAAACGGCCCCGAAAGAGTACATCATTTCACTGGGTAAGGACTTTACCGTACCGGTGCGCAACTCTTTATCGGAAGTGGAAGAAACGCTGATCATTGCATTCGGATTGGTAACGCTGATCATCTTCATCTTCCTGCGCGACTGGCGAAGCACATTGATCCCCATTGTAGCCATACCTGTATCCATTATATCGGCCTTCTTCATCATGTACATCGGTGATTTCTCCATCAATGTGCTGACGCTGTTAGGCCTCGTACTGGCCATCGGGCTGGTGGTGGACGATGCCATCGTGGTGCTGGAGAATATCTATAGTAAGGTGGAGCAGGGCATGCACCCGCTGGAGGCCGCCAGGAAGGGATCCAACGAGATCTACTTCGCGGTGATCTCCACCACCATTACACTGGCCGCAGTGTTCCTGCCCATACTGTTCCTGGGAGGGATCACCGGACGGCTCTTCAAGGAGTTTGCGATCGTGGTGGCCGGTTCCGTACTGGTATCTGCATTCGTGGCCCTTACGCTGTCTCCCATGATGAGCGCCTACCTGCTGAAAGCCGGCGCTACACACGGCTGGCTGTACCGCAAAACAGAGCCCTGGTTTGAGGCGCTGAATAACGGTTACGCACGCTCGCTGAAATGGTTCTTTAAATGGAGATGGCTGGGCTTTGCCTTGCTGCTCCTCTCCTTCGGCATTGCTTACGTGCTGCTGCCCAAGCTGCCCTCTGAGCTGGCGCCGCTGGAAGACCGCTCCATGATAGGCCTGGCGGTGATTGCACCGGAAGGCACTTCTTACGAGAGCATGAACGAGACCATGAAAGAGATCGCCAACTATGTGGCAGACTCCATCCCGGATCTGAACGGCAGCCGCACCTATGCTGGTATAGCCGCCAGCGTGGGTACCCTGGTACAGCCAGTGAATGGCGGCTTCCAGTGGATCTTCCTGGAAGATCCCAAAGACCGTAAAAGCAAGCTCTCGCAGCAGCAGGTGTATCAAAAACTGATGGGCGCTGTAGGCAGGTTCCGTAACGTGCTGTGCATACCCATCCAGATACCCACCATCGGCGGTTTCGCCACCACCCAGCCCATCCAGTACGTAATTCAGGCGCCGGATCTGCAGCAGCTGATCAAAGTGATGCCTGCATTAATGGGCGAAGTATACAAGAGCAGCAAGCTGAGTTTCCAGGACCCTGATTTTAAAGTGAACCGCCCGGAGATCGGTATTTCCATTGACCGTCAGCGTGCCGCGCAACTGGGTATCTCCACACAGGAGATCGGCCGTACGCTGCAACTGGCGCTGAGCGGCCGGCGTTATGGGTACTTCATCTACAACGACCGTCAGTATGAAGTGATCGGACAGCTGGACCGTGAAGAAAGGGCTGCGCCGGAGAACCTGCGCTCCCTCTTTGTGAAAACCGCCAGCAATGAAATGGTATCGCTGGATAAC